>VTLG01002420.1_pt1 | contig 32135 bp, 49 predicted proteins | sample 4694571 | NCBI WGS metagenome assembly VTLG01 (sample SAMN12604809, study PRJNA352737) | marine metagenome | biome: ENVO:00000447; feature: ENVO:00000209|ENVO:00000569|ENVO:01000036; material: ENVO:00002151; isolation source: viral sequences binned using virsorter ...
ACCTTGCAGCCCGGATTGCATCAATCACTTGTGAGATCATTGAGGGCAGTGACCTGGATCTTGACGCTCAAAACCTGCTTAACAAGAGGATCAAGGACGCAATGCAGGAGGGGCTTGATGAGGAGGAGGATGAGTAACCGGGCAGAATATTCCCACCAACTCCTGGAGGCATGGCAAGGAGGGTTGAGGGCAGAACCCCGGTTGCCGTTTGAGGAGTGGGCAGAGTCTCACATCAGGAACGCAGACGGCACCCCCTTTGTGTTTAGGCCCTACCAGATCACACCGGCAGCAGACTTACTGAATCCACGCATTGCCTCAGTTGCCTTGCGGATGTATTCCGGCGCAGGCAAGACCTATCTCTTTGCCGTTGCCTATGCCTTTGCAATTGAGCAACTCAAGCTCAAGATCGGCAAGATGTTCCCGGCAGAGAACCTGTCTGCAGATTGGTTCTTTAAAAAGCTAATGCCCATCCTCAAGGAGACACCAATTGTGGCAGCACTCCCAATGGTCAAAGACAATGCACTCTTTAAGTCTTGGGAAAACGGGGCAGAGATCACCGGGGTTGGGGCAAACAGTGCCGGCAGGATCAGGACACTTGAGGTGGATGTTGCTGATGCAGATGAGGTGGATGCAATCACATCAGAGGCAACTGATGAGGGTGACAAGTTGGCAGCATTTCTACGCAGGACCCGGGGACGCAAGAGGCAACACCATTGGCTTGCCTCATATCCAAGCATCAAGGGGGGCAGCAAGATTGATGCAGCCTTTGACCAGAGTGATGGTTGCAGTTGGTTCTTTGACTGCCCCAAGTGCAATGAGGCGCAGGCATGGCATCCCAAGCATATTGTCTGGCCTGCCGGCCAATCTCATCTTGCCCAGGTTGAGTGTCCCAGTTGTGCCGCCACCTTTGGAGATATTGAGCGCAAGGAAAGTTGTGAGCAGACCGGGCATTTCCGCAACCGGGATGGTGAGAGGGTTGAGCCAGGTGACCTGCCTGATGAGAAATACGGGGGGCGCAGAGGGTTCCACCTCAACTGCATGGCCCACGTTGGGGATCACGCTGACAAGTTCCCTGATTATCTGGTTGAGGTCGCTGCCTCATCTGATGCTGCTGATGCCTCAGAAAACCCCAAAAAGGCAAGACGGGTGCTGATCAATACACTCTGGGCTGAGTCATATGAGGAGGAGTATGAGTCAAAGGCAGACCCAGAGGGATTGCTTGCAGACCGTGAGGACTATGACCCCGCTGATCAACTACCGGAGGAGGTAACCAGGTTGTGGGGTGGTGCAGATGTAAACGGCAAGTTTATTGCAATCATTGTCATTGGCACTGGTCCCTCTGGCATCTGGGGCATCAACTACACAGAGATCCAAGGCAGGTGGGACTCTCCAAAGACTTGGGTTGCTCTGTCCAAGTTCCTGCGCAGGAGATGGCAGCACCCATCCGGGGCAATGCTGAAAATGCGTAAATTTTTTATAGATTCCCGCTTTCAGAAAAACACAGTGCAAACCTGGACCCGGGCAAACCAGAGCAAGGGAGTCATGGCAGTCATGGGGTCACCGCAGATTGGCGCACCTGCACTGGACAAGATCAGGATTGATGCAGCCACTGGAGCAAAGCGCATGACCCTTGGTGTCAATGAGCTAAAGGATCAGATCTATGACTTAATTGACCCGGAGGTTGAGACACCGACAAGTGTCCATTTTACCAGTGCTTATGAGGACGGGGTTGAGATGTTCGGCCCTGAGTTCTTTGATAGTTTGCTTTCAGAGGAACGCGACACCAAACGGGCAAGAGATGGCAGGGTTGTGTCTTTTTTCATCCACCCAGAGGGTGCGCCCAGGAATGAAAGTTTAGACTGCCTTAGCTACGCATACGCAGCTTTCAAGTCTGACAAAATGACTGAGGAACGTGCTGCCAGGGAGGTTGAGAGGTTGGCAGGAGGTGGAGACAAGGACAAGCCCAAACCAAGACCGCAACCACCAGTGACCGGGATGGGGCGGCAAGCAGGTGGTTGGTTGTGATCCTGCGCAATAGAGGTGGACGCATCACAGACCTATACAGTGACCTTGAGGGTCACCAGTTGCTTGCCCTTGATATGCTGAGGACATCTGCTGCCTTGATTAAGACGGCACAACGGTTGGGTCACCTGACTGATGACTTGCAACTCACAGCAAAACCAATCAAGCCCAATGATCTGGGTAAGGTGGTGGGGTTTCAATCCGGGGTTGTCTCAGGGCCTGCTGATATTCTGGCAGAGGTGGCTTTTTGGCGAGGTGGTGCAGCGGCGAGGTGCGCAGAGGTTTTGGGCATTGCCAACTCAGACCCGGCAACACTGCTGGACCGTTTCCGGGGGTCTATCGCAAGACAAAGGAGGAACCCGGGCAATTGATGTCTCCCCCTATCCTTGATCCGTGGGGGGGTTAAGTTTTTGCAATGGCTATTGAAACCGGCACAGATGTCCCTGACTCATTCAGAGCAGGCGACACCACCAAGTGGGTGGTCACTTATGGGGATTACCCGGCAAGCACCTGGTCCCTGACTTATTATTTCAAGCGTCCTGGCAATGACACCATTGACATCACTGCAACTGCCTCAAGTGATGATTTTGCCGTCACTCTCACCCCGGAGGACTCCACGCAATTCAGACCGGGACGTTGGTCATGGTTTGCACGTGCCGAAAAAGTGGGGACCGGCGCGATAATTGCGGGGTCAGGTTCAGTGGATGTGTTGCCTGACCCGTCCGCAAGCCTCCGGGGTGAGAGCTTTGCAGAAAAGGCACTGAGGTTGGTTGAGGCATCCCTTGAGGGTGACCTTGTGACTGCGCAGGAGTCAATCAGTGTTGCTGGTGTGGACATCACTAAAATGGGCATTGGTGAGAGATTCACCTTGAGGGATCAGCTTAAGAGTGAGGTCCAGAGAGAGAGAACGCGGCAGAGGCTCAAGGAGGGTTCAGACTTACCCGGCAGGCATGGGCTGCAAATTAGATTCAAATAATGGCAAATCCATTCAAAGCATTAAGCAGGATACTCAAGGGCAAGCGAGGCAAACGGGGATACTCAGAACTGTCAGCATCAAGATTGCTCTCTGATTGGGTTCTCAATGATGATGATGGCAATAAGCGCATTTCTCAGCACTTGGGTCATGTGCGCAGAATGTGCCGCGACCTGGCAGAAACCAACAAGTATGCCCAGCGTTATCTTGATTTGAGGGTGACCAATGTGGTGGGGCCTGATGGGTTCAAGCTGCAATCCCGCGTAATGGACAAGGCAAGGGTCTCTGATGACTATGCAAGGCGCATCATTGAGGAAAAGTGGGCCAAGTGGAAAGCTCCACAACTTTGCAGTCCCGGCGGCAACCAGCACCACAATGACATTGACCGGTTGCAGGAAAGATCCCTTGGGGTTGATGGTGAGGTCTTTATTGTTGTTTACCCTGGGTTTGACAATAAGCACAGGTTTGCCATCAGGACCCTTGAGCCTGACTTTATCAGCCATGACCTCAACATTGAGCTAAAGAACGGCAACAGGATTGTGATGGGTAAAGAGATTACCCAACAGAATAAATGTGTTGCCTATTGGCTTAATGGTGAGCATCCGGGCGGGATGTTCAAGCAGTATGCCGGCGCAAATCGTTCAAGGGTGCCTGCTCTTTCCTCATTTCTTGATGAGGTCCCGGGCATCCCCAGCAAGTCAGGCTATATCCTGCACCAATTTACACCACGGAGACCTGACCAGCAGAGGGGCATCAGTGACCTTGTTGCTTGCATTGAATCATTGCGACACCTGGACCGCACAGAGGAGTCTCACCACGTTGCTGCCAGACTTGCCAGTTGTGCAGTGTTCCAGAGGGTTGATGAGAACGCGGATGAGTGGGACTATGAGGAGTCTGAGAGGTTTGCTGATCAGATGCAGATCACTCCGGGGTTTGCTCTCAAGTCTGGTCTGGGACGCAAGTGGGAGATCTTGCAACCGCAATTCCCCAACACAGCACTCCCTGACCATGCCAAGCAGACTTTGCAGTCTTGTGCCTCCTCCCTGGGGGTATCTTATGCCGGTCTGAGTGGAGACCTGGAGGGGACAAGTTACAGTTCCGGCAGGTTGGGGTCACTCTCTGAGCGTGACGGGTGGAAAACCAAGCAGGATGAGGCAATCAACGGCAGGGTGCGCCCAATCTTTGAGGCATGGTTGAGGACACAATTGATGTTCAACCAACTTGGAGGTCTGAAACTTGAGGAGGAGCAACGCTACCGGGCATCACATTTCCAGCCAAGACGGTGGGATTGGATTGATCCCCAGCGAGATAGTGCCGGCAAAAAGAGTGACCTGGGCATGAAACTCACAAGCCCACAGAGGGTGCTGGCTGAGAGGGGTCTTGACCCGGAGGAGGTGCTTAATGAGTGGGCAGAGTATGAGCAGATGATGCAGGCCAAGGGTCTTGAGATGCCGGAATTTAAGGCAGAGACCATTGCCACAGAAAAAACCCCCCTATCTAACATCACCAAAAATGGGAAACTTATAAATAATGGACACTGAGAAAGCAGAATTTTTCAAGGATGGGCAGACCTTGCCCATGCAATACCGGTCACTTGAGATCCGACAGGATGACATCAAGGATGAGGACCGGAGTGTTGCGCTGTCCTTTAGCTCAGAGGAACCCGGGCAGAGGATGCAGGGCCTTGAGATACTGGACCACAGCAGAGGTGCGGCCAGGATGGAACGCATCAACAATGGTGCGCCACTGCTCTGGAACCATGACCCTGATGAGCAGATTGGTGTTGTGGACATGGCAACCATTGGTGATGACAAGCGTGGTCATGCCGTGGTCAGGTTCGGCAAGGGTCCAAAAGCCCAGGAAATTTTTCAAGATGTTAAAGATGGGATCAGAAAGTTGGTCTCGTTTGGCTATAGAATCCATGAGGTAACTGATGTTGAGCGCAGCAAGGAGGGGGAAAACTCCTATCGCGTCACAGATTGGGAACCTTTTGAGATCAGCCTTGTCTCTATTCCAATGGACACAACTGTTGGGGTAGGTCGAGCCGGGGACTCAGGTGACAACGTGGTGCGCCTGGTCCATACCGAAAACACCGCACTAACAGAATCTAATTTAAAACAGGAGGGCAATAAAATGTCTGAATCTATAAATAATGAAACAGAGACCCGGAACACGGCAGAGGCAGCACCTCAAGTCTACATTCCGAGTCAAGCCGATAAGGACAAGGTGCGCAAAGACGAGATAAACCGTCAGGCAGGCATCCGGTCACTTGGTAAAAAGTTTGGCTTTGACGAAAAAGCCGAAAAAGCAATTGAGAATGGCACTGACCTTGAGTCATTCCGCAGATCCGTCACTGACACCTGGGAGGCACCAAGTGCTGAGATTGACCCCAAAGGGTTGGATCAGCCTGTTGGCCTTGATGCCAGTGAGCGCAGGGATTTTAGCGTAGTCAAAGCAATCCGCGAGATCAAGAGTGGTCAGGGCCTGAGTGGTCTTGAGCGCGAGGTCTCTGTTGAGGTTGCCAAAAACCTTGGCACAAACCTTGGCGGCAATGAGTTCTTTATCCCGGCTGAGTTCGGGACAAGGGACCTTGAGGTTGGAGTTGACGCTGAGGGTGGCTATAGTGTCGCCACTGAGGTTGGTGGTCTGATTGAGAAACTTGATGCACAACTTGTCACTGCAGCCCTTGGGGCAACGCGCCTCACCGGTCTGCGTGGCAATGTGAGTCTGCCAAAGATCACCGATGGTGCAACCGCATCCTGGGTTGATGAGGAGGGCACTGTTTCTGCATCTGCCCAGACCTTTGGTCAGTTGGCACTCAGTCCCAAGCGTCTGAGCGTCAGGACAATTTACTCAGATCAGTTGGTCAATCAGTCCAGCTTGAGCGTTGAGAACATTGTGCGTGATGACCTGATCAAGCGTGAGGCACTTGCCTTGGACCTTGCTGCCCTTGATGGCACAGGCTCAAGCAATCAGCCAACCGGTGTGACTCAGACCTCTGGCATTGATGGCAGTGTCACCTTTGGTGGTGCCGCAACTTATGAGGATTACGTCAACTTGTGGAAAGCTATTGCAGCAGACAATGCAGTGCTTGACAACCTTGCCTATGTCACCTCTAGCGCATCCATTGCCAAGGGTTTGACTATTCCCAAGGTGGCAAGCACCTCTGGCATGATCATCAATGAGGCCCCCGGTGGTGGGTTCTCTTGCATGGGTATGCCGGTTGTTATGTTCAACCAGGCATTTGCTACTCCCAACATTGTCTTGTTTGGCAATTGGACTGAACTCTGCATTGCAAGTTGGGGATCTCGCCGCGTCACAGTGGACCCTTACTCTGCTGCTGCTGATGGCAAAATTGCCGTCACGACTACTGCGTTTCATGATATCGGGTTGAAACACGCGGAATCTTTCGCCGTTTCGACTGACTCAGGGGCACAGTAAACATCACGGGTGCAATAGCATCCTAAACATTCAGCGGGACCCCTCACAACCGGGGGGTCCCGCATTTTTAAAAGGTTTTTAACAGACTCTCACAATGAAAATAATTGTAACAAGCAACACCTTTGCAAAGGGTGAGTTTTTGGAGGCATCAGACAAACCCATTGAGGTTGATGACAAGGTTGGGGTTGATCTAATCGCAGCACAAAAGGCAGTTTCTGCCGATGATGCTCCTGCACCTACACCAAAGAAAAAGGCCAAAAAGAAAAAGGCAAGTGAGTCTGGAGAGTGACGTTGTGGCTGCATTTAAAGCAGCAGCATTGGTCAACTCTGGCAAGCTCACCCTGGGTGAACGTAACCCGGTTGATTGTCTCTTGCCTGATGGCATTGAGAGGACCGGCGAGGAAAGACCCGGCAGGTATCGCAATAGCGTATCTGCCAACCTCTCTGCACTCAAGACCGACCTGGGCAACCCACCCCAACAGGGGGAGAGGGCAAGGCTGGAGTTTCAAGGGGACACCTTTGAGGTGATCATCTCACCTGATGATGATGTCACTGACCTGGGTGGGTCCCTTTACTCATTTACCGTTACCACCGGATAAATGGAGTTTGCAGACTTTCAGACCCTTTGGGAGCAGAGACTGCTTGAGGTGGCAAAACCTTTCCTTGATCCTGCCCCTGATCTTATTGAGGGCAGTGGTCTGGCTGAGTATGCAGACGGGTCCACACTTGCCGTGGTGGTGTCTCCTGGCGCAGAGTCGCCGGCCCGGTCTGGTTTCTATGATTGCGAAATTATCGCGGAATATGACTATTTAAAGGCCACAGACCCGGAGGTTGTCAGCAAAATCTGGGGGCAGATCCTTGAGGCTTATGGGGACGGGCGCAATGGAGGTGACCCACTGAGATCCCGGTTGTCATCCGGGTCCCTTGTGGTGGCATCTGGCATTGATGCCGTGGACTATGGCAGAGGCTGGACAAATGAGCCTAGTGCCGGGGTCTATCAGTTTGCATTTTCTGCTCACCTTGGAATCAAGCCAGAGGTGGGTGCTTGATTTTTACCCTATCCCCCAACCTTTGACACAGTATTTTTAATTATGGCAACACCATCATATGTGGGGGTTGGGGTAAACTCAACTGACGTTACAATTGGAGCAGGCGCAGATGAGACCGGCATCTTGCTGGGTGATCTCAGCTATGACTTGGAAAATGACGCTATTGAGTTTAGGGACCGCTACAATGGGCGCATTGGTTACGCAGTCAATCATGATGCTGCCTTGGTTTACTCCCTCAGTGGTACCGTGACCGACAAGGACGGGGGTGTTAATGTGCTGACTTTCACTGCTGCTGCCTCTCTTGCTAATATTGACTTTTTTGCATCATCCGCGTCCACCTACAATGGGCTTGATTTTGCTGACCGTGAGACTCGCCTTGTGAGTGTGTCAGGTTCACAACCCCAGGGTGGGGCCAGGACAGTGGACATGACGCTTGAGCGTCCTATTGGCTTTAATATAGCTGAATAAGTAAACCCAACCCACCCGGGGGGTAGTTGCCCCGGTAGAATAAAAAGAATATGGCAAGTAATCAGCCACCCAAGGGTGGCATCATGGTCCCGTCTGAGTTGGCGGGAGGGTTTAGCGAAACCAAGCAGACCGAGGAGGTTGCTGTCTGTCGCGCTTTAGGTGTGGAGTTGGTCCCGGGTGCCGAGGTGCGCAGGGAATATTCAAAAAACAACCCCTATAACTCAGGCAGACCGGATGTGGTGTTTTGCATGAATAGCGCATCCAGCACTTGGCAGCATCAACCTCAAGGGGCAACCGGCAACCCGGAACCTGTCCCAACCACGGCAATCAGGCAGGCATATCAGTCAACGAGTGGGGAACCTGTTGCCAAGCTGGATGACTTGGTTGAGCAAATTGATAACAAGGAATTAAAGGCACAGATCAAGAATGTGCTGCCCTTGGCCTATGCTGCCTATGGCCGCGCATTTATGGAGGCAAGGCGGGACTGCATGAGGATCATAAACACAAGCCCGGAACACATCACAGGTGTCACCCGGTCCGGGCGCAAATACAACGTAAACCGCAAGGCCCGGGACTTTGCCAAAAGAATGGGGATAGAATGAGTCAACCACAATTCAGTGATCAAGATGCAGAACTGCTCAAGGCGGCAGAGATCGCCTTTAATCGCTCAAGGCATTACCAATGGAACGGTCAAAAGATAACCTGGGCATTTGAGCATGACTGGTTGTTCGAGTCGATCCTTGCCGGGTCAGAATTGCCACCAAAGCTGCAATACATGGCCGCAATGTGGGTGGGTTCCATTGAGACCGTTGAGGAGATGGATGCAATCAATAGCAAATGGCGCACCAACCCCAGCAAAGTGGTCAAGGCAATCAATGACTTTGCGTCACAATTCCACCCCAGAGGTGATGAGGTGGCTGAGGCAATCAAGGTCACTGAATTGCTAATGAGTGATAAAAAAGCAAGCTCAAATGAGGTTGAGCAAGATGATACCGCTGCGCAAAAGGGGGGCAGCAAAAGCCCAAAAAAGTCTCACACCGCAGCGGCTACTGCTACCACATCCACCAGGCAACCGGGCTGAGTCCTGATGAGATTCTCTACTCTTTACCGTATGCGCAAGGTATGCAGATTCTAGCTTTAAGGCTTTTCAGTCTTGGCAATAAATTCCTGGGGCCGGAACTGAGCAAGGGTGAAAGCTTTGATGAAATTGCCGGGTATGTTTAACCGGATTAAAAAGATCAACGGCAACCTGCCCAGACCCCGGGTGATTTATGTGGATGTTGATGATACCCTGCTGATCAACAACCGAATCAACTCTGCCCTTGTCCGGTGGATCATCTTAAAATCTGCGGAGGGTTATGTCATCAATGTCTGGTCAATGAGAGGTGAGCAGGCAGCAGAGGAGGCAGTTGAGCAGTGCAAACTGAGCGCAGTTGTCACTGCTTGCCTATCTAAGCCCGGTTATATCGTGGATGATAAGGGGTGGGGATGGATCAAAAACACAAAGAGCATCCCGCCCATCTGATATGGCAACCCGTAGAGCATTAAAAAGATCATTCCTGCAAGTGGCAAACAATCTCCCAGATTGGAATGACACAATGGCCTTATATGGCAACCTGAGAGGCAAGACGCATGACCAGGTTGTGACCCGGGCAGCAGGTCAAGCCAATTGGAGATGTTCCACCAGGGCAGAGGGGGTCCCCAGAGGAAACCTAAAAAAAGGCATCCTTTCTGCTGCGTATGATCCAACAAAATGGAAATCACAAACCCGGACCAAGACCGGCAAGCGCAAGAAACTGACTGCCCTGCAATCAAAGGGCAACGAGAAAAGGGCTTATTATTTCCGGCTGGCATCCAAAAGGGGTGCGCGGAAAAATACAAAAATTAGCAAGATCCTGGTCTCTAAAACCCGCAAGCCCGTCAAGATACCAACCAAGGTGACCGGGGTGTCTGACAATAAGCGATACCTTACGAAAGCAGCGGCAACGATCCGCAACAAAGGGCGCAGCGCATCCGGGGCAATGGCGGCAGGTTTCCTCAAGTCTGCCCAGTTGCTTGGCGTAAAAAAGAGGGGGGCAAAAAACATACAACCAGCACCCGGTGGGACCGCATCAAAATCAAAGGGCCAGAAAGCAGTTGGAGACATGGCAGCGCACAGCATCAACAAGGTTGCTGGTTCTTATGAGGTGGGCAGGAAAACCATGCTTAAGGCCATTAAGCGAGTGATTGCGGATATGAGGGATTTTGCCGAAAAACTCATTGAGGAGGCAGCGGATGAGGCAATTGAAAAGGGAGGGACTCACCGCAGACGATGAGTTTTCTTGACAGACTTTATGGCAATTGCTGCCTCCTCAGTAATGGCAACTTGCCCGGTCTCCCTCCGGTTGATCGTTGCCCTGGTGACCCCCAAGATGCAAGCAAGCCCAGCCTGCGTGAGACTGAGCTTGCACCTGATTGCCTTGTATTGCTCCGGGGTCATTTAAGCCCACATGATAGATTTAACCTTGTGACGTTTGCAAGCAGCATCCTCAAGACGTTCAGCCCTCTCAACCGTCACCCGGTGAGTGGTTGCCGGTGTGCCAATCTCCAGAGAATAAAAAAGCTTAAGACTCAACGCATCCTCAAAGTCATCAGCAATACTTGGTTCATGGTTCTTGCCTGCTGTAATATACCAGCAATAGCCATCAAGGTTGGTGAGGTCTTGCGCTTGCAAGCTCAAATCAGTTGCAGTGGAGATGCAGCAATCAACAGTTTCCGCATCACCACAAACAGCATGAGCAGAGGCATTGTTAAGCATTTTGCCTTTCAAAAGCTTAAGTTTAGCAACCTGACCCATCTGTTGCCAAACCTTTGCAGATTCTTTGCAACTTTCATTAAGAGAGGTCCCATAAGGGGTGGCATTTTCTTTATTCATAGTAACAAAATGTTACACACACAGGGAGGGTGCGCAAGCGCATAAATCATGGCAAGAAAAGGCGCAGAGTTAAGAACTGATTTCACTGGCGATGATACCCAGTTTAACAAGGTTTTAAAAAGAAACATCAAAGGGGCCAAAAAGTTTGGCAACGAGTGGGAGAAAGCAGGGGACAAGGCTGGACGGTCCACCAAGGATGTGGGGGATAACCTGATGACAATTGTGGAGTCCATCCCCATGCTGGGCAAACTGGGCAAAGCTCTCAAGGCAGGAAAGGCACTTTGGGACACAGTCCAGGGTGTGCTTGATACTCTTGAGGAGATGGTGCCGGTGGAGGAGTTACTGCTTGCGGACATGGCAAATCTGGACTTTGAGCAATTCCAGGCACTCAGTGGGGTCCTGCAACAAGTTGGCATTGATGTCAGTGAGACATCTGAGCTGATGGTTGAGCTTTCCAAAAAGATTGGTGAGTTTGAGATGGACGAGGGTGCAGGCACTGTTGCTGAGGCATTTGCTGCCATGGGGCTAAACGTCAAGGAGTTCAAAAAACTTGATCCGATCCAGCAGGTTTTAGCCTTATCAGGGGCCATGGAAAAGCTGGGCGACAGATCAAAGATCCTGGCAGCACTTGAGCCGCTAGTTGGGGGTGGTTTAGCTAACAAGTTGATGCTCCTCCCCGGGCCAGAGGACCTGATAAACCAGATGGCAAATATGCCGGTATTTGATGAGGACACAATCCGAGAGGCAAAAAAGGGAATTGACGAAAGGACCCGGCTGGAAAGGCACACCAAGGGCAGAACAAAACTTGTTGGCCTGGGACCACTGGACTTGAAAAAAGCCGCAGCGGTTTTGGTGCCATCCGTTATGCCTGACGCTAAGGGGAAAAAGGACCGGGATGACCGGGACAAGGAAAGAGCAGCAAGAAAAGAGGCCCTGCGCAAATTCGGTGACCATGCAGACGCAGTACCAGCATTGATGGGGATGCAGGGCATGGGGGTCTCCCCCTCTCAAAATGGTCACTTTAAGAGGCTGGATGCCTTAAAGGAATTGCAAAAAAAGAGCAACAGAATACAAGACCAACAGCTTGGAATTTTTGGCGAGATAAAGAGAGAGATTTAAACAGATGAGCGCACCAAGTTATTTAGGAGATGCATCTTGGCAGAGAAACCCCGGGGGGTCTCAGGGGACCACTGAGGATGGGGTCAGCTTTCATGAGCTAATCTATGCCGGCAGGCTGGACCAGGCAGAGAAATTCATCAAGGCATGGCCCAAGGGAACCAACATAATGGTGGCCGGCATTGCCAAAAACTTAACACTGGTCCGCGCCCCAATCGTGCAGGACTTGGATGGGATCAGGGGCGAGACCCTGCTGCGCTTTGAGGGAGTTGAGCAGGTTGAGGGGTCAATTGATGGCACTGACTCAGAGCAGGAAACAGCAGAGTGGCACCATGAGCTTAAAGAGGTATATCTGCAACCCCCAACAGGTGCCAGGGTATATGCCCGGGGCAAGTATTCCTACCTGTCCCCAACTGTTACATACAATTATGTTGACGATCACAAGCGGGACATGGATGCAAAGGGTGTGAGGTTTCGGCACCCTCAACCTTGGGGTGAGGTAAAGGCATTAAATGAAAAGGGCAACACCATGCAAGAGATAATGAAACCCATTGCCCTGGTTGGTTGGATTGACAAGGATGACCCACCAAGGGCAACCATAGATGATGCCTTTGGTGGAGCAGGGGCAGCCGCAGGCAAAGTTACAATTGAGGACTTGCACCATTCCCCAGACTATCCAAACGGGGTTTGGACAATCAAGCAGATCAGTGGTTTTGCCTCCATCTCACAGGACAGTGATGACGTCTTTTCTCACACCGAATTTCACACCCTAGTCATTGACACCGTGGTTGCCTAGTTATGCCCCCACCACCGAAAGACTCAAGGGTCCCATGGCGCAAGATCCGGGACAAGTTTGCTGAAATCCTGCGTTATCTGAGAGCAACCAAACCCATCCCGGGTGGTCTGCTTGAGGTCACGCCAAACGGTTTTAAGGTCCCTGAGCCGGTCTATCCTGAGCATCATGCACAATTCGAACCGAGCTTTTACACATACACTGATACAGAGGCGAGGCTTTTCATTGATGCAGGTTATGTCTTTGGTCCACATTGGGAGGCACCAGCAGACCCAGACCAGACAGACCGGTTGGCAATGTATGAGCAATTCCCGATTGTCCCAACCATCAACGGGACCAAGTTGACCAACCCTGAGAGGAGTTACCTGATCCTGGATAATGACAGGATCAACTTGATCTACCTTGAGCTTACCTGGGCAGCTTTGCCTGATGCACAGCTTGGGTCTGACACTTACAATGATGCAGATGACACCACCCCTGATGCTGAGTTGGTCTGGGGCTTTAAGGCTCAGACAGGCCTTGAGGTCACCCATGATGGGGACACCAATGATGTGGACGATAAATTTGGCGCAAACAATCCCGGAGTGGTTACCCAAGTAAAGGAAATTAACTATTATCTGTCATCTGCCCAATTCATTACCAGATCCCATGTTGATGGTGGTGATTGGCACACAGAAAGCCCAAAACCAATGCCAGATGAGACCATCCTGACTAGTTATGTGCTTGCCGGGTTTTTTGTTGTGTCCAGTTACGGCAACGCCACTGAGTCTGCATGGTTTTTAGAGGGTCCTGTCTGGGCGCACAGATTCCCAAGGATTGGGTCAACAACCACGGGATCAAGGACGGCAGGAGACCCACCCCCACCACTTACAATTGATACGGGGGGAGAGGCTGCAAACTTGCGCGACAAAATCCCCAACTGGCCCACAGATCTGGAGTGATCAGGCACCGGGTCAACTTGCCGGCAATCATGCTCTGGCACTTGGCAAGATGCCCCCGCAGGGGTCCCACACAGGATGTTGCTGACTCCCTTGAGCTTGAGGGTTGGTTGCTCAAGCACCCGGCGCAGTTGGTGCTGATTGGTGGGACGCAACCTGCAATGAGGGATGGCAACCACCGTCTTGCTCACCTCGCTAACACTGACAGCCTTGACACCCTTGTCCCGGTGGAAATCATCAGCACCTGGCGGGAACGCTCCCCCCTATCCTAGACCCCCTGGGGGTTGTAATTTAGGGCAATGAGTGTCCACACGGTAAGTTTTCTAGGTGATGTGTCCTTTGTTGGCACACATAACTCAGGTTCTGGTGTTTATGTCAGGTCATCCGCAGCAGCAGATGATGACTCCTGGTATCTATTCGGCAGGGCAACCTCTGACAGTGCCGCTGCCAGTGCCACCCTTGCCGTTGGCAGCAATGAGGGAAAGATTGAGGCACTAAGCTCAACAGCATGGTCTGACCTTTATCTTGCCTCTCACCGGTCCAGTGCCACCACAGAAAACAACCTGACAGGGAGGGCAGAGGTCAGGAGCAATAACGGCACTGCTGCAACGGGGACAATTGTGATTTTAAGCCAACCTGGGTCTGACACCCTAGAGGTTGGGCTTAATGGATTTACCAAGACCTTTAGCTGGACTACTGGCACACCCTCAAGCAATGGGCAAGTCAAGTCAGTCTCAGATACCGGCAATTGCGCCATCAATCTTGCATCTGCAATTAATGACGCTGCCATTGGGGGGACTTATGCTGCTGAGGGGACTGATTGGACCAACACAGACGGTGCGAATCCTTACCTGACCGCAACCGTGTCAGGGTCCACAATCACCTTGACTGACAAGATTGCCTGCTCGCGTTCTTTAGGATTTGTTACCACGGCAAGCGACAGTGACAAGGTGTCTGTCTCCCCCATCCGGGGAGGGGTTGATGGCACACTGGTTGCTGAGATCTCTGCCGGCAATGCAAGCGCATCCTCGACCATTATCTCAGGGGTCAACCTTGATGCAGAGGACCAGACCACATCAACACTACCGCCGGGAATTGCAGGCCCCAGCAACGTGATCCAGACCCGTGGCAGGTTTGCCGTAGACATCAGACTTGCATCTGCCCCGGATGATGCGCTTGCACTCAAAATCCAGTTAAGCAATGACGGCACCAACTTTTTTGATGCCCCCACCACAACGATCAGCAACTTAAATAGTGACCAGACACAGCACTTGGTGGCAGATGATCTCTTTTCTGAATTTATGAGGGTATTCATCACAAGCAATGCCTCAACTGTTGCCAATCCTGCACTTATCAAGGTCATCTCACAAAGCTAGATCATGCGATTAATTTACAACACAGACTCAAGCCGATTGCAAAAGGGGTTTGATGACACCACCCCGGTCACCATCTCTGAGATGCTCAGAGCAGAACGCACAGCAGAGGTCCCGCTTGAGTTGTTCCTTGTAGACAATGATGGTGGATATGACACCCCCGGCACATCAGATTATGAGGTGGTGCTTGGCAGGGCAGGTCAAAAGCTCAACACCGGCATCCTCACCCTGACCTGGACCGGGACCACAGAGGCAATTGATCTTTCAAAGCCCAAACTAAGGGAGCGCATCGAGGCAGCACTCAATGCAGTCAGTGAGGTTGACACTGCCGGTGGGGTTGATGTTGAGACCCTTGACTCAGGCAGGGCCTACAGCATCACATTTCGGTCAGCAGGATCAAGGGCAGCAATCACGGCAAGTGTGGCAGAGAGCATCCAGCCTGCCGGCGTTTATCTTTCAGAGGCAACAGCAGGCAACGGGTCCACCAAAGAGGTGCAGATCCTGACACTGGAGGAGGCAGCACTGGCAGAGGTGACGACATCCGGGTGGTCTGCCAATAGTGCGCCTGCACTTGCCATCAGCACCATTGTTGAGGGGACTGCAAGCACCCGTGAGGTGGTTGAGGTTTCTGTCTCAAACGATCCTGCCCCCGGGTCTTTCTTTGTTCTTTCAGACTCACAACCAATTTCAACAGAGGCAACCGCTGCCCAGGTCAAGGCAACACTCAACACCCTGCTCAGTGATGACATTGGGTCTGTCAAAAAGACCGGGTTGCGCAAGTGGCAGATCACCTATGCCTCAAACGGGGATAAGACGGCACTCTCAGCGGGGTCAGGCAATCTGGTCAAGAGACCTGCCGTGACTGCAACCTTGGCACTGACCACAACGGGTCTGGCCTATGCAGCCAAAGAGGATGGGACACCCCTGCCCTTGGGTTTCACTTTGCGCAAAGGTGAGGAGGTTTATTACCAGGAGGACATCACGCTCCTTGAGCCTGCCGCAGAGTTGACCAGTAGTTCTGCCCCGCTGTCACCCACCGGGTCCACAGTCTTTAAACTGGACGGCACAGACGTTGCACAACTTGAGAATGTAGCCTTGACCGGTCTGAGCTATGACGGCACGACACTCAGCAGGGATGCCTCTGATGTTGCCAGTGTTTTTGGCAGGACCGGAGCAGTGACCGCAACCTCTGGGGATTATACCGCAGCACAGGTGACCAATGCCCTGGACAAAACCGGGGACACCATGAGTGGAGCATTGGCAATGGGGACCAATAAACTCACCGGGGTTGGTGATGGCACAGATGCGCAGGATGCAGTGACCAAGACCCAACTGGATGCCAAGGCATCAAGCTCAGACCTCACATCGCACACTGGCAGCACCAGCAACCCACACTCAGTGACTGCCGCCCAGGTAAGTGCTTTGCCATTGGCAGGGGGAACCCTGACAGGTGCAGTCACCACGGCAGCAATGGTGCATGGCATCACCTCAACAAGTAGCTCAAGTTACTCAGCAACCGGCAGTGAGAGGGTCATTGCCGTCAATTACTCAGGGGCAGCAACCGTCTATCTGCCAGCATCCCCCACCGCAGGCCAGGTGATCACCGTGGTTGATTATTATGGGTATGCCTCAACCTCTGGTTATGAGATAACAGTGAGACCATATAGCGGGACCATTGAGGGCAGAACATCAGCAGTGATTAACATTGCCTATGGTTCATCAACATTCATTGCTGATAGTTCAAGCAATTGGCAGATCCTCTCATCTGGCAGCAAAACAAGACTGACCAAAAACGACCAGACCGGCACAACCTACACCCTCACTGCCGGGGATGTGAATCGGATAATAAGGGTAAACGCAGGCGCATCTGACCACACTCTCACGGTCCCTGACAACCTGATTGATGAGGGTGAGTCCATCAACGTCATAAGGATTGGCACTGGCAATGTGGAGTTGAGCGCAGCATCAGGCGTGACCATCAACTCAGTTGGCAGCAGAAAGAAACTAGCCAACCAATACAGTGCAGCAACTCTGGTGTGCATTACCAAGTCCAGTGGGGCCAGTGTTTTTGACCTCATTGGTGATCTTAAAGCCTGATGTCAATTGCTCCCGGAATAGTGGCAGCTAGTCAGGGTTACCTGCTGGATGATTACAGTGGCGCATCTTGTGCGCTATCAACCCGGCAACTCAAGAGAGATTACACAGGGTATGCCGTCAAGGTCCGTGAAACGGGTGGGGATTATCAGGCAGACGTCAGTTTTGATGAGGATGGGGTCATCTCTCTTTCATCACTCATTGCCAATGAAACAGGTGGGACAGGTCCCACCCTGGGCGACTTTGTATCATCAAATAATGCCCACATAGTCACCTGGTATTGCCAAGCAAACGGGCACGATGCTACAGCAGACTCAACAAGCGCACAACCGAAAATCATTGATGCCGGGGCAATAATAAACCAATCAGGGCATCCTGTTGTTGATTTTGATGGGTCAGATGACGGCATGACGATTGCAGACACCGCAGATCTATCATTCACAGACGGCAGCGGCACTGACACCCCTGCTGCTTTTTTTGTGACACACAACCTTAATGAGTTAAGCAGTGGCAATACTCTTATTTCCAAGGATGCCGGTGGGTCATCCAGAGAGTGGGCCTGGTTTTTTGATGGGTCAGAACAACGGTTCTATATCAAGAGTGGAGGTGGTGGGAACCAGCAGAGTGCAGATGATGATGACACAGCAACCGGTTGGCAGTTGGCAAGTTTGCTTTATTCCGGGAATGAGTCTTATACAGGTATTCAATTTTACCGCAATGGGACGGCATCCACAATGACTGACGCACTCAGTCAGACTTACTCAGGAATGAGCAACACTGGGGCAGACATCCTGATTGGCAACCGTTACACCGGGGCCTGCATTTCAACTGAGGTTGCGGAAATTATTATTTACAAGACAGACCAATCAACAACCAGATCCTCAATAGAGAACAGAATTAATAACCATTACTCACTATACTGATGCCGTATTTGATTTATAGCACCCCAGAGGAGGCAGTCACCCGCAATGATCAGGCTGGGGCAGACCGGGGTCTTGCTTATCACACCCATGGCAAGGATGAGGTGACCCGGTTTGTGTGGGTGAGGGTCACTGAGCCAGGGGATCAACCCAGGGCAGCATTAGTCATCAGCAACAATGTTGACTTGCTGACTGACTCAGAGAGGACCCAACTGGTGGAAACCCTCCCAGATGATTGGCAGCACCCGGAGGATGATAATGTCTAGGGCAATTCTCATTTTCTTGATTTCCTTAATGACGGCAAGTGCAACACCCCTCACCCCTGTCCTCAATTACTATCATTGGAACAAGTACAAGTTTGGGTTCTGGTTTATCGCAGAGCAGGACCGGGCAGGCCAGACCAATGCCCGGGTGCAGTATTCACTTGAGGTGATAGAATCAAGGTCTGGGGGATGGTTTAGACCATTTGCGCCCATTATCGTGGCACCGGGGTCTGTCTTGAGCTTTGAGACCATCTATGGTGACGGGGTCCGAGTGTTTACCAGGATAGGGTTTGCCCGGATTGTTGCAGAATGGATCACCCCCACCCCAAAGGACAACCGCAACCAAAGGGGGTGGGTTACGTTGCAGCCTATCCAATACTGACAAATATGCGATTTTTTAAAAGGAACAGAAAGTCCACACCTGCCCGCAATCCAATCATGAACACATTAATCAGACCCCTCATGAAATTCTGCCACTCCAAGATTGGGTGGCTGGTCAACAAAATTGGACTCACCACCTCTGCCTGGTTGGGATCAATTGGCATTGAGTCAGGTGACACCACCTATCAGATTGCTGCCGGCATTGGTGGTCTGCTTTTCCTTTCCCTTGAGTTTTTTGTAAAAAAGATTGCTGACAAGTTTGTTGGCGATTTCCAGCACCGTCACGGTCTCACAAGAGATTTCTGGCCCGGGCATAAGACCCGAATTGTTGCCAAAGTAGACCCTGCCACTGCACCCATCCAGCCTGACTGATTATGAAAACACCACTATTATTGTTATCACTTGCCGTCCTCACCCTTTCCGGGTGCGGAATATCTGCCGACCTGGGCAACCAGATAGGTGACCCGTCTGCCTCATTCGTTGCCGGTGCGCGTAAAGGCATTGGCGTTGAGATCAAGGGGAGGAGTCATGCCGTGGGCGGGATCGTTTTTGCCCGAAAGCTCAACGAGACCCTTGAGGTTGAGGGTGAGAAATAAACATGACAGAACTGCTGCCAGCACAGAGGCCACAACTGGGGCAGCAGATAGTCAGGCTCAAAGTTGCTCATCACTTGGGGGATGACGCACACCGGCAGGTGGTCCTGCTTGGGGTCCGTGGTTATTACCTTAACAGTCTAGGGGACAAGGGACGCAATGACCGGGGGGTCTATGATGATGCTCTCTTTGTTTGTGCGCCGCACTCGTTCTCAGCATTTAACGCAAACACAGACCCAAGCAGCACCCGCAAGGGAACCGGGACCGGGGCAGGCAAAGGCATGGCAGTCCTTAATACCGGGCAATGGCAATACAAGCCCGGCCTGCATCGTGGAAAATATCAAGCCTTTAGGCAGGCAGCAGAGGTGACCGTCACCCGGGATGGTGACCCACCCTATGAGGACTCTGGCTGGTTTGGTATCAACATTCACAAGGGAGGTTGGCAGACCACCTCATCAGCAGGTTGCCAGACCCTGCCACCAGAGCAGTGGGACCATTTCCGAGCCACACTCAACAATGAGCTTGCCCATGAGGGGCAAAAGCAATTTACCTACTTACTTACCCAGGGGGACTGATGACAGTTGAGCGAGACAAAGACAATATAGTCAAGCTGCCCAAGTGGTTTGTCATCACCATCCTCTCAGGTGCCGTGAGTTTTTGCACGTTTGCCGTCACTGTCATTGGCAACAATGCCCGAGAGTCTAAAGAGATTGAGACCCACAAGGTGCGCATTGACAACAATGCAGCAGCATTGGTCAACCATGCCGGTGATATTGCCGACATTAAGACGGATGTTGCCGTCATCCGCACCCGCCAGGAGGGGACAGATGAGGCACTTGACCGGATTGAGGTCAGGCAGACCGCAATCTTGGACAAACTGGGCAAGGACTAAAGCTTGCCCTGCTTTTTCTTGGGACTCTGCGCCTCAAAAATCGTCTTTTCGTCGATCAATTCCATGCAGACCTGCTGCATATATTGGTTGCGATTCATTCCAGACTGATTGGCTAGTTTCTCAATTTGCTGCTTTTGTTTAGTTGTGAGAGTGACGGTTACGTTGGCCCTGCCGGGTCCAATGTCATTGGTTGGCATAATTAAATTATGCCTTTTAAGATGGGCATTTTTTGTTGTTTGGGGATTGGTTATTTTTTTCGCCCCCCGGTTTTTTTGGGTTTTAAGACAAGGCCCAGGTGGGGTCTGAGCCTGATTTTGTATATAAATACAACCTTTAACCGCCCTTAAGCTTATTACAATAATAATATATTTATGTAATTGCCTTGCATCTGTATCTCATTATTAATAATAAGATTATATAAGGAGTTTTTTTTATGAGAAAAAAATCAAAAAACACAGCACACACTGCAACCTTGCAATTTACCGCAGAGCAGATGCGCAAACTCTCAAGGGTTGCAAATCGCTATTCCCTGACTGTTAAGCAGTTGGTGCAAAAAATAATTAATGCCATTTTTCCTGCTTAGGTAAATGCTGTATTTTTTATTTTACATATCTTAATAAGATTGTATATGTCCTTAATAATGGACACAGAGCAGGAGAAAAAAATCAGTATTAATTACAAGGTCCCGGAACGCACCCGCAAGATTATTAGGGTGGTTGCTGCTGCCCAAGGCATCAAGAGACCTGATGTGGTTATCAAGGCCCTTGATGAGTATCTCAAAAACCACCCGGTGAGTGTGTCATGACCGTTGACGAGATTGTTGCAGAGACCATCACAGAGGTCAGGAAAAAGCTTATTAAGAAAAGGACCCACCAGGTGCCACCAAAATTTGTGACACTGGGAAAGAGGGAATTTGATGCAGTTGAGGAGGTCTGGGGGAGAGCAGGCACAGATTGCACCAGACACATTGAGGGGTTGCCATACAAACAATCAGGCCGGCAGACCGGCATCAAGTTTATCCACAACTATAAATGATCACCCCTGCCGTCAACAGGGTCCCCGGTGAGGTGGACGCATCCACCGGGGGCAATCTCCTCACCATTGAGGAGGTGGCAGAGCAACTCAGAGTCAGCACCCAGACGGTCCGGGAAATCATCAGGGGCAGGCGCATCACCGTCATCAAACTCTCAGCACAGACAACCAGGATCAGACAATCAGATCTTACTCAATTCATTCAAACCAACACAATACCATGCCACAAATACTGAACACAAGATTGCTCTACAGAGCATCAAAGGAAAGAGAACAGGCAAACGAGCATTTTGCAAAAAGCGACAGGCTCAGACCCATCACAATCATTGTCTTTGGGTTGGTCATTGTCTTTGCCCTCTTTGCTTATTTTATCGTTGCCGGGGCTTTAATGTTTCTCTGTTACGCGTTGGCTTTTACTGCAAGCCACAACGTCAAGAAAGGGAACCAACACTGGCACCGGTCCCGGCAACTGGTAATCCAGGCGCGACAACAGGCACAGGCTCAAATCAAGGCAACCCGTCAAGCCACCCGGGATGGAATAGAGGCGGGGGAGAACCTCGCACAAAAGGGGCAGGCATTGGTCCCGTTGTTAAACACCACCCCGGGTGGCACTGCCGGTGGGACCAGATAGGCAGGGCCTTGTTTGCCGTGGTCACCGTATTGACTGCACCAGAAAGCCACCACGCACCATGCTGATTGTTGCCAACAATGCCCCAAACGGTCTGCCATTGGATCTCTTTGAGGTCTGGCTTGATCAACGGCATCACAACCAATTGCAGACAAGAGCAGTGGAGGACAACGGTGCAGCCAACCAGATACTGCGCAGGATCACCCCGGAGATGCTCAAAAAGGCACTTTCCGGGGTCACACTCAGGGCATCAGACATCATGGGAGGGACCAAGTGAACTGGATAAAAGTGAACAGCAACCTGCGCACCTCACCCAAGCTTGTCACGGTTGCGTCACGCTTGAGCGTGACACCTGTCACGGCACTTGGTGCTATTTGCACGGCATGGATGCTGGCAGATGAACACGCAGGAGAGTCTGGACTGCTCAAACATATCAATTTAAAGGCCCTGGACACCATGATTGGGGTGGATGGATTGGCAGAGGCAATGGCATTTGTGGGGTGGCTTGAGGAGACTGAGGATGGTGTGCAGTTTGTTGATTATCAGGAGCATAACGGGTCAACCGCAAAGACCAGGGCATTGGCCCAGAGGAGGCAGTCACGCAAGCGTCACGCACCTGTCACGCTTGAGCGTGACAACACCGTGACCAGAATAGATAAGAATAGAATAGATAAGAGTACAACAAACACAATAGAGGACGCACCAGGTGGTGATGAGGTTGTTGGTGTGTGTGTCAAAATTTGTGAGGAGGTTGCCAAGGCCTATGGATCACCTCCAAGCAGGATCAGCAACGAGGCAAAAAGATCACTCTGGGAGGATCACAAGGCTCAAAACTTTACAGAGGAGGACCTGACCCTCTGCTGCCGGTTTATCAAAAAACACCGGGCGGGAAAGTTTGGCAATAATGCGCCCAGAATCGCTCAGAGCGCGTCTAAAGCTGTTGAGGGGTTCAGTGACTTGCTTGCCCGGGCAGAGGCGCACAGGGAGATTCTCGCGCCATTAAAGCGCACTCCCATCCCAAAGGATGACCGGGTTGAGCCAACTGATGAGGAGAGGGCAAACGCATTGGCGCAAATTGCAGAATTTAAGAAAAAAATTAAGCAGCAACCACAACCGCAAAAAAAGGACTGAAATGGAAAAACCGATTGCATCCACCCTGGAGGAACTAGAGGCCAGCATTACAGAGATCCGGGTGCGATTGGCACTTGCCAATAATGAGGTCAGATACTGGGCCGGGATGCTCAAGCAAATCAACCAAAAGATGCAGGGCATCATCCAAAAGGCCGAAATCGCAATTGAAAAAACCAAAGGAGGACAACAATGCAAATGACACTAGACCTGGGCGCAAAAAAGGAACGCGCCAACAAATCAAAACTACTGCGCCGGCAGGCTTTAAATTGCCTTAAGGCCAACCCGCAGGGACTGACCCCAGATGAGGTTGCTGAGTTGCTAGGGCGCAGGATCGGATCAATCAGGCCCCGGTTCACTGAGCTTAAAGACATGGGCGAATTGATCAGGACCGGCATCAAGCGGCGCAATGATACCGGGGGATTAGCCACAGTCTGGAGGGCAAGGCAATGATCTTTGCAGTTGATGCTCTTGCCATCTTTAAGGTGGCGCACATGGCAAAGGGTCTCAACCCTGACCGATTACTCAGGCACCATGACTTGCTCTGCAATGACAGGCTCAAGGGGCCGGTCTGGAGAAAAGCGATCACAACCGGGGACACTATTGCTGCCGGCAGGGTGGCAATGGATTACTGCTCGATTCTTTATGACCTGACCCAGAGGTCCCAGGAGATACTAAACCAAATCTGGGAAACACAACCACAACCACAACCCAACCAAAAGCATGAGCATTAGCATATCAATTGATGTCACACAGATCCGAAAGGAACGCATCAGAGAGTTTACCAAGACGGACGGCACAGTTGCCCAATACCTTGACCTAACACTCATAGACACTCCCAACAATCAACACGGTGACCATTATATGGTGGTCCAGAAAACCACCGCAGAGGAGAGGCAAGGAGGTCTCAAGCTCCCCATCCTGGGCAATGCAAAGGATTGGAGCAGAGTTGACCAGCAGCAGCAACCTCAAGCTCAACCACAACCTCAAGCGCAACCGCAGGTGCAACCATCATTTGAGGATGATGATATCCCTTTTTAAATCATGGAATCCAAAGACGCAGACCGCATCCTCATTGATGCTGATGATCTTATTGTTAAGAACACATACACTGAGGCAACGGTTGAGATCAGTGCTGTGCATACACCCGGGTCAATCAAGTTTAGTAACGGCAAAACCAATGACCGGGTAGTCTTAGAATTTAAGGGCAAATCTAAAAAGCACATGCCATGCAAGACGCAGATTAGGTTATTAAAACTCCTGCTGGACTCTTACCTATCAAGCGACTGGGTGGGTAAATCCATCACACTCTATGCCAGCATTGTTAATCAGTTCAGTGGTGGCAAGGGACCGGGGATCAGGATTAGACCCATCGGGGTGCAATCAAAGAAAATCACAGACAGCATCAAGCAACAAATGGGTGAGGACCTTACCGGTCAACCTTACGTTGAATGAGTGCCGGCTTTTTGCTGCTGACACTGAGTTTGGTCATCCACAGTCCAAGCATATACGCAATCAGCACCATCATCATCATCTACACCAACACACCAAAAATCAAACACACATCCACAATGACACCAGAAATCATCAGAAACCTGCCATTCAAGGAATATCAAGCAAGGGACGGCATCAACAACTCTAGCCTTAAAGACATTGACCCAGAGCAGAGAAACGAGGGCAGTCCTTACAAATATCACCACAACCATGTGCGAAAGTTAAAGGACCAGACTTTTTCAGACTCAGATGCCTTGCGCTTTGGCAGGGCCTTTCATTCTTACATCCTGACCCGGGATGAGTTTGACCAGGAGTACGCAATTGAGAATGAGGCACTGTATGCGGCAGTGCTGGCAGAGGCGCAAAAAGAGCAGGTTGCCCAAAAGCGCAAACCCTCTGAGAAATTCAGCAAGAACCTCACGGCATGGAAACGCTACAAGCAGACATCACTTGAGGCAGGGGTTGAGCTACTTGCCGGGGATCACTTTGAGACCATCAAGGCAATGGCACAGAGGATCACAGACCCCGGTGCTGCTGTTGATGAGAGGACGGCAAAGATATTCACCGGCAGAGCAGAGGGGGATGAGTTAGACAACGAGGTCAGTCTGTTTGCCCCACTGGATGACGGCAGAGGCAACCTGCTTGACTGTAAGGCCAGACTTGATGCCTATGACCCCACGGCAAATATGATCTATGACCTCAAGTCTTTGGGAGAATGGAACCCGGGCAGATCCATTTGCCAATGGGGATGGCATGGTCAAGCAGCCTTTTATGTAGACATGGCAAAGGCATCTGGGTTGGCTGATGATCGTCCCGGGTGGGGTTGGATATTTAGCCACAAAGCACCACCTCATGAGGCTTTGCTAGAAATTATACCACCGGTGTATTTGCATTTAGGCAGGATTAAATACAGAAAATGCCTGCAAAAAATCCACGACTGCCTTGAGTCTGGTGATTGGCCTGGTCCTGATGAGGTGACTTATTCGTATAGTATGCAGTCTCAGGCTGATGCTATCTGCTGATCATTTGCCCTTGGCTTATTAAGAATAAATAAGATATGGGAAACAGTTACCCGGTAGACTTAACATCAAGCCCGGAAAAAGGGGCAAGGATGCTCTCTGGCATTGTGCTTGGTGTGGGTTGCCCGGTTAAATCCAAGACTCAGGGCAAGTCTATGTGTGCAATTGTGTTGGGTGATTGTGGCCTTTTCCGTATTTACCCAATAGATGGTAAAACCAAGTTGCCGGTATGGTCCCGGGTCAATGTTAAGGTGCAAAAAAAAGACACTGACACTGACAGGAGGGTTGAGAGTTGGAGACTGATAGACCTAGAGATCCAAAAGGACACGGCACTAGATGCAGGAGAAAAAAGGGCAATCCTCAACAGGGCAACCCTACAATCTGGTGCGCAGGACCCCATTGACTACCAGAACGAGAAAAAAAGGAGCATCTGCATTGTCAGGCCAGAGTCACTAGGTGGAGGGTTTAAACCACAGAGGGCAAGTTATGATGATGAGTGGTTGTATAGTCAAGATATGTCACACAACAAGCCTTACCTCAATTGGCAATCAGATCAGGGCAAGCAACATGAGAGTCACATTGTATCAAGGGAGGCTTATACAACAATGATGAGTAATCCTGACAACCCTTACTCCTATTACACAAATATGCACATAGGTGACCCAGATTGGAGTTTTTGGTTGGTGCTGGGCAATATTGTAAAATTCAAAAATGTCTGGGTGGTTGTCCATGTTCACCGTCTAAAAAAAACAACCGGTCTTTCTACCCCGCTTTATTGCGATCCAATAAGTGGAAAACCAGACGCTTGGCCCTACTCAATGCAGCAGGATGGAAATGCGAAAGTTGCGGGAAAGCAGCTACTGATGTCCATCATAAACGATATCTAAAAAACCGAAAACCCTGGGAATATACAGACAACGAATTACAAGCACTATGCAGAAAATGTCACAACTTAATACACACCCAATAGCAGACATATGGCCCATGATGTCTGATGATGACCTGCAAGGTCTTTCCAATGATATAAAACATCAAGGATTGCTCACCCCGGTCTGGTTATATGAGGACAAAATCCTAGACGGACGCAACCGGGCAAAGGCTTGCCAGATGGCAGGCGTAAAGGTTGAAACAAAGACTTACACCGGAAACAACCCGGTTGCGTTTGCTTTCTCTCTCAATGAAAAGCGCAGGCACTTATCCAGTGGAGCTAGGGCAGCATTAGCAGTGGATGCAAAACCACTCTATGAGGCAGAGGCAAAAAAGAGGCAGATTAAGTCAGGCAAGGAGCATGGTAGAGGGCAAAAGGTTCAGCAACTTTTTGCTGAACCTATTACGGGGCAATCCAGAGACAAGGCAGCAGCAGACTTTGGGACAAACCATCAATACGTTAACCAAGCTGAAAAGGTAAAGGCTCAAGCTCCAGAGGTATTTGAAAAGCTCAAGCAGGGCAAGGTGTCCATGCAGGACGCAATGCGTGAGGTGCGCAGCAAACCAACTAACCCTTGGCTGGATGACGAAAAGGAACGCAAGGCAGCAGTTGTGGCAGGGCAGACAGTCATTGCCAATGCTGAGAGGGACAAGAACCTAGTGCAATGGGCAGAGTTAAAGGGGTATAGCGTGAGGATTGACCGGGGCAGTCTATTTGGCAACCCGTTCATCCTTGGCAAAGATGGGGACCGGGATGCTGTTTGTGATGCTTACCGGGACTATTACCTACCAAACAAACCATCCATCCTCAAGCAATTGCCAGAGATAGAGGGCAAGGTCTTGGTCTGCCACTGCTACCCCGAAAGGTGTCACGGTGAGGAGTTAATCAAATCCTAAAGCTTTACCCTTGGCTTATTAAGAATAAATAAGATGCGCTTATTAATGCCTGACCTGACACTGCAACCAATGGCAATGTGTGCGTCCTATGAACGCTTTGAGGTAAAGGTCAAAGGCTCAAAGGGTGCAACCTATGCAGTGACTCATGGCAGGGTTGCTCATGGTGATTGCTTGTATGATTTTGCCTGCACTTGCCCTGCTTTTAAATTCAGACCGGGACACTGCAAGCACATCAAGGCAGTGGAGAGTCAAGCCTGCCTCTGGCATGAGCAGAGTGATGGGGGTGCAGCAGTTGACGGCAAATGTCCCAGGTGCAATGGGCCTGTCATCGGGATCATGTGTGCTGTTTGATTATCTGTCTAAACACCCTTAAAGGCACTCTCTGGCGTTATCGGGCGCAATAAGGGCGACAAACTGCACCCCCTGTCTGCAATCCCTTATTTTATGCGGGATGTGTCAATCACATCGAACCCCTAGCCACGCACCTTGTTTATTGGGCTACAGAGCAAGTCCCTTGTAGAATAAGGATAAACGGCAAGGACGGTGATAAACCGGGGTGTATCTGTCGGCGTTTAGGGGCGCAATAAAGGCACTAACTCATAAAAATATTGTCTTATTAAGTTTGCCTCCCTAGCTTATAGCAATGCCAAGGATAGCCAAACTCACGCCCACCCATGATGCCAAACGTGACCGCTGGGTCTTAAACATTCCACCCAGCCTGTCAACTGATGGCAAGAGGCGCAGGGAATACTTTACATCCAGAACGGTTGCCCGGAAACGTGCAAGGACCCTCACTGATCAGGTCATTGACTATGGAATTGCCACTGCCAAACTCACACCCACCCAACACGCAGATGCTCTTGAGGCCCTCAATGTGATGGGTGATGCCGGCACCCTGCTGCAAGCTGCAAGCCTATGGGTCAAGACAAAGGAGGCACAAAAGACGGCAATCAGTTTCCATGACCTGGCAGTGCAATACTCAGAGGCAAGAGAGATTACACCAAAGTATGCCCGGAGAATCATCAGTGTCAGCAATAGATTCTCACCATTCTTTGGGGACAAGTTCACCTTTGAGATCACACACCATGACATAACTGATGCTCTGGTTGCCTTAAAGGTGCAGGGCAATTGGTGGAATGAGACCCGGGCATTGATCCGCACAATGTTCAAGTGGGGCAAGCTCAGAGGGTATCACCAGCATGATCCCACAGAATCCGTGGAAAAGAAAAAGCACGTTAAGGTCAGACCTGAGATCATGCCGGTCCATGATTGTGAGAAACTAATAAGGACTGCTGAATCAAGGTTTTTGCCTTATGTGATCCTCACCCTGCTTTGCGGGATGCGCGGCATGGAGGCAAGGCGCATCCAGTGGGATGACATTGACCTTGAGTCAAAGACACCCACAATCTACCTGGGCGCAGGATTGAGCAAGACCGGGGTGGACAGATACATTGACCTGGAACCCTCTGCCGTTGCTTGGCTGAATCAGTTGGAGGACCGGAATGGGTTAGTTGTAAAAATTGGAGACTGGGGCATCTCACAGGGCATCAAAAAAGCCAACAAAGACCACGGGATCAAATGGCAGCCAAGCATCTTGAGGCACACTGCTTGCAGTATGCACTTTGCTCTCTTTCAAGACGCAAACAGATCAACGGCATGGGCAGGGCATACGCTATCAGTCAATCTGCGTCACTACCGGAGAGCAGTGACCAAGGAGGATGCCATTAAGTTCTGGAGCATTACCCCGGACGGCAGGACTGCTGCTGCAATTGTGGCTTAAGCACCAAACTCAGAGAGATCAAGGTGACGCTCAAAATGGACCCTGGTGCTGTTGACTTGTCCATCTGCTGACCTTGGCGCGTAAAAGAACCTCAACCACACGCATCCCAAAGGTTTAGGCGGGAACCCTTTTAGGTTTTCCCAGTTTGCCTTTCCCCCCTCATAGTGGGCCTTGTAACTTGGGATTTGCAAATGCCACTGCACCGGGTGAGTGATCTTGCCCTTTGGAGTAACCCTGCGCCTCTGTATCGGAAATTCCCAAGCCTCATGGGTGTGACCTTGAATCACAATGTCTGCGTCTGAGTAGACTGCCCGTCTGTTTGCCTGTATTACACCTTTTGTCACCGGTCCACCTCCACCATATCCGTGGTGATAGTCTAGCAGGTAACTGTATTTCTCAGTGCCTATCTTGAAAGTAAAGCGCACAAACCCGGTGATACCCCCCTTGCGGATGGGTGAGGTGGGGCAGCGTTCCTTGAGTGCCTTGACAAACCTGCCGGTGATGTCGGTCTCACAACGCAATGAGACTGATGCCTCATGGTTTCCAATCGCAACCAGTGCAAAGTTATCACCATAGGGCGCAAAGTAATCAGCAGCAGTGTCAATCACCTTGTCCAGATAGTTGCTGACATTATGCTCTGGCCTGATTGCTGACTTGTTTCCCCGGGGGTCATACCTGCCCTGCATCAAGCAGAACAGGTCACCATTATCAATGATGATTGCCTTGCGTTCCTTTGCCAGTTCCAGGTGACGCTTTTGCAGGCCCCGGTTGCTCTTGGGATTGTCCCAGTGTCGGTCAGATGAGAGCAAGACCCATTGATCCCAGGCTTTTCGGCCTTTCCCCTCAATGGTGATCTCATGTATATCCTTTACCCTCCTTACTGCCCAGGGCAGCGGATTGTCTGTTTTAGCCATAATTTTATTTATTGCAAGCGTCTGCAAGCCAGGTCCTGAGCTTTGGGTTGTCTCTCATCACTGCAATCAATGCTGTTGCCATTGCACTGACTGCCCTCTCCTCCTCCTCAGTGGGTCCAAGGTTCATGGTGGACCAGCAAGCGTGGAGGATCTCATGCAATACGGTGTCAGCAAGACCAGTGAGTGATGTGTGCGCCGCAATCCTGATTGCCGGGGACTGAGGAGATTGCCCGGTTGTGCCGGCAACTGCATAGGTGTCCACCTCAGATGATGGGATGGTCTGCACTGCAAAGTCAGTAGAGACAACCTTGACCCGTTTGAACGGCAACTTGTGAGGGCCTTGAGGCATGGTGCAACTTAACTCACTGCACTCAATGCAGATAGGGTTGCACTTTTTGCTTTAAACTAAGCCAACTCTGAGCATCTTGAGTGGACGGCATGGGGTGTCTTATCTATGGACACCGCAGCAATCACCTTTGATGTCACGCTTGAGGAGGGCTTTTTACCACTGGTCAAGTGGTTGGCAAACCGGAGAGCAACAAGCGGACACCCTCCACTGGTCCACACTCACCGGACATCAGACCGGGTGGAACTGTTTACCCAATCCACGGGGGCAGAGTTTGCCTTTGCTCAGTTGTTTAATGCCTGCCCATCTGCATCACCCAATGACTACAGGCTGCATGACTTTGATCTGGACGGGTGGGGACTGATTGACATAAAGCACACGCAACTCCATCACGGCAACCTGGTCATCAACCCAGCAAAGCAGAGGCACAAGGTCAACGGGTATGTGTTGATGTCTGGAACATTTCCACGCTATCGGTTCAAGGGATGGGCCACGCCTGGTGATGTGTTTGAGAGGGGCAAGGTGACGCAACTGACCAGCAAGGTCTACATGGTCCCGGCTGAAAAGCTGAGACCTGCGCCGCAGAGATACACAGCAATTGCCCACAGGCATGAGATGCGGGCATCTGTAACTCGTTGATATTCTGGGTCCTTTCCAGAGCAAAAGATCAGAACAGGGTCCGAGTTTTACTTTTCACAACTTTTTAGATTCTTAAGTGCCAGTGACCGAAACGCAAAGCAAAGCAAACCACAGCACAACCATCTCCATGGCAGATGTGTGCAGGATCACCGGTACGGCCCGGGATGTGGGAAAGGCTGCATTTGAAAAGGATAAGATTGAGTCAACCCCGGGACCCAGAAATTCCAAACTCTACAACCTCTTTGATGCAGTGCATTGCCTGATGAAACGCAAAAGCGCAGCATCAGCAATTGAGCAGCGCAACCTGGCAGATGCCAAGCTCAAGGAGGCTCAACGCAAAAAGCTAGAGCGTGAGTGGATACCACTGCCAGAGGCCAGACACCTTGCAGCCCGGATTGCATCAATCACTTGTGAGATCATTGAGGGCAGTGACCTGGATCTTGACGCTCAAAACCTGCTTAACAAGAGGATCAAGGACGCAATGCAGGAGGGGCTTGATGAGGAGGACGATGAGTAAAGAGCAGGAACAGTGCAGCATTTGCAGTTGCCCTTTTGACCTTGAGAAAGAGGGTGGAGTCACTGGCTTTTTTGGTATCAGGCCTGTTGCCTTTTGCCCAGATTGCAAAGTTGGCATCTGGGACATGGTAGACCCGCAGACACCCTGGGAGGAGGAGGATGAGTAACCGGGCAGAATATTCCCAGCAACTCCTGGAGGCATGGCAAGGAGGTTTGAGGGCAGAACCCCGGTTGCCGTTTGAGGAGTGGGCAGAGTCTCACATCAGGAACGCAGACGGCACCCCCTTTGTGTTTAGGCCCTACCAGATCACGCCGGCAGCAGACTTGCTGAATCCACGCATTGCCTCAGTTGCCTTGCGGATGTATTCGGGCGCAGGCAAGACCTATCTCTTTGCCGTTGCCTATGCCTTTGCCATTGAGCAACTCAAACTCAAGATCGGCAAGATGTTCCCGGCAGAGAACCTGTCCGCAGATTGGTTCTTTAAAAAGCTAATGCCCATCCTCAAGGAGACACCAATTGTGGCAGCACTCCCAATGGTCAAAGACAATGCACTCTTTAAGTCTTGGGAGAACGGGGCAGAGATC
>VTLG01005908.1_pt1 | contig 32131 bp, 44 predicted proteins | sample 4694571 | NCBI WGS metagenome assembly VTLG01 (sample SAMN12604809, study PRJNA352737) | marine metagenome | biome: ENVO:00000447; feature: ENVO:00000209|ENVO:00000569|ENVO:01000036; material: ENVO:00002151; isolation source: viral sequences binned using virsorter ...
GAATGTGTAGCACTATGTGAATCAATAATGAGCGAAGCTCAATGGTTAGATTACAAGTCCGATAATTTAGAAATTACAAACCCTAAATCGTGGAGTAGTTATGCAAATAGCAAAAAAAATTGAAGATATTAAATTTTTAAATTCAGATACAACAGATTTGAACGATTGTGATTATCTTGTATCTGAATTACTTGTAATGCAATCTGCTGCTGGATGGTATGTTGGAAAAGTTTGTAGACCAGTTAAGGAAAAGAATAACCATAACTGGCTAGAACCATACGATAGATATAGTGGATATTATCCCAATCAAGATGGTGCGGAAGAAGCATTAACCGAAATGGTAGGTGAAGGTTGGGATTGATCACTATCATCAGTACACTACAATTTAATACATAAGAAAGGAGCATCCAATGGAACTGTATATGCACGATCTTGGCGTACCAGATGAAGTTGTAGCTAGACTTGGTGAATCTGAATCACTACAAGAGTTCAGATTTGCTGTTCGACCTCTTTATCAAAAGTTAACAGAAAAACACTTTAATAAAGTCACAGAAGAACTTTGGAATTCATACTGGACAGAAGTGTGGGGATAAATGTCACTTGAAGCAAAAGAATACTACACCGATGAAGAACTACATTTTTTTCGGTTACAGTATAACATCAAGCTCGAATACGAAATGAAAACTGTTCGAGCTTGTTGTTCTGCCATTAGCACGGCACTTAACTCTTTCGAAGCTAAAGAAATATGTCCAAAGGTTCGAGAGAAAATATTAATCAATCAAAAACTTCTGCTATCCCAAGCTAATGAGATAGCAAAAATTTTACAAAAGGATAACTATGAATAGCAAAATTACAGAAGTTATTAAAGGAATAACTAAAGAAATTTTGGTTTTAATGAAAACTGAAAAAGGAAATTGGACCAAACCTTGGGTAGGTGTCCATAGTGTTTCTAATAAAGCACACGAGTACCAAGGCTTTAACTGTCTAATCTTGGCACTAGCTCGGCACAAAAATGAGTGGCAACGCAAAGTGTGGGGAACTTACAAACAATGGAAAGACGCAGAATGTCAAGTTGATAAGGATCAACATGGCACGACAATTTTGCGACCACAAATTATAAAAGGAAAGGACGATAAAGGGAAAGAAAAAGTATTTACAACCTTTAGACCTTTTAAAGTTTTTAATATTCAACAATGCTCTGGTGAAACTCATAAGTTTGATTCATTTGATCAACCACCAGCTAGGGATATTAAAAATAATAAACGCATTGATAAACATATCAGTACACTTGGTGCTGATATTAGACACGGCGATTCTATGGCTTATTATAATCCAAAGTCAGATTTTATAGGTATGCCCGATCAAAAAGCATTTAAGGATGACATATATTATTACACAACTTTGTTCCACGAATTAACACATTGGACAGGGCACGAGAAAAGATGTAATCGTAAACTTAAATGTTGGGGTGGTAAGGATTACGCTTTTGAAGAACTGGTTGCTGAACTAGGTGCTTCCTTTTTAGCTAATCATTTTCGTATCGAATCTAAACCACGAGAAGATCACATACAATATTTGAATACTTGGATAAAAGGTTTAGAAAATCATAGTACAATGTTATTTAAGGCTTCATCTTTGGCTGAAAAAGCGGTACAATTTATTGTAAAAAACAAATTAAATTTACGCAAAGTAGCCTAATGAAGCTAACAAATAAACAAAAATCTATGAAATGTGATCGATGCACTAAACATTTTCACTATACTAAAATGTATCATTTTAAAACAATTATTGACGGCATTTATGAAGACTTCAATCATCTATGCAAGAAATGTTATGAGCATTGTTGGGATGAAATGTATAGCAACAGAAAGGTAAAAAAATAATGTACTTAATATACGATATAAAATTCTACAAAGTTAATGATGATGGCGAAGAAGTTACAGATAAGAATGGAAACATAAAACTATTTGAACCAAAGGGTAGGTGGAAAGACCTAGAATATCTTTGTGAAGATAGAAATGATGATGACTTCAAAGAAAATTGCTTATTAGAGTTTTGATGTAGGTTTTTTTCTAATTTATTTGTACCTACACCAGAACGGGTTCGGGAACTACCTAGGTTATGAGCAAAGTTCGTCCAAATCCACACGGGCACTAGATTTTTCAGTTTCCTTCTAGTGCCCATATATAAATCCATTAATACAAAAGGAGTTTACAATGGATAAACATATTAAACACGGAAAATCATTTAACACTTGTGAATTTATAGACCATCATAAATCTAATCCTGAAGTGTTTGTTAAATATAGAAACTATGCTTACGCAGTTTGGAAAAGAGGATTGCGTAAATCATCAAGTGAATTAATCTTTAATAGGTTGCGTTGGTTTACAACTATAGAAACCAATGATCCATTATATAAACTTAATAATAATTATAAACCTTATTATGCTCGTATGCTAATGACTGTAGGTCCATTTAAACAAGCTGGTTTTTTTGATTTACGCAAGTCAGCAGCTGACGATTTAAGTGAAGATGAATTACTTTCATTAGTCAAAGAGCATGACTACATATAAAAATATTATTAAAGAACTTCAGGAGCGAAGACAATATTTAAACTTGTCCTCACAAGAAGTAGCTGAGAAGATTGGAGTGTCCGATAGCCTTGTTAGCTTATGGGAATGTTATAAAAAACAACCAAGCACTACGAACTTCTTGAACTGGATTCAAGTATTAGGATATAACTTGATTCTTAATGTTAACTTAACACAAATGCCAAAGGACTTTGAACCTAACTTGTCAACACGACAATGGATAACAAATGAATTTGGAGAAAGGTTTGATTATACCAATGAGCTTAAAATCTATATCAACCATTATAGGGCAAGTGGAACGACTAAATCAGATTGGCAATACGCTTTCAGATCATGGTTATTGCGTGCCAAGAAATTCCAATCCAATAGTATTAAAACCACCGAAGATACTCAACAGCGCCGTCAGCGAATCCACGATGTGTTTTCTTCAGAAACTGAAAGAAAAAAAATATGATGAATTTTTAGTTAATGAAAAAACTGCCTTTGCACATTTACGATTAATCAATGATCACATTACGCATTGGCAAAGTATAATGTTACCCGCCGATCCTAAATACATAGGCACGGCAATCGAGATGTGTGCATCTACATTTGGATGTGATGTACCAAACGAGTTAGGATTATCTATATATAAGAAAATCTTAGCAAAGTATCCTCAATGTATTATTGAACAGTACACAGAGGAATTAATAAAAACCTACAAGTACAGGAGGTTGCCTGTACCAGCAGATTTTATTGCGATATTTGATCCCCCTTATGATCACGGAATGTTGTTCATAGAAAATCAATTTAATAAAGCAAAATCATTTGCAAAAGAAGTAGAAAAGTGCTATAACATTAGTACGAAAGGAGTGTAATATGCAACCAAAAAGAAAAGTAGAACGACCAAAAACTATTGGTGGTTCAGATGCAATACGCATTATGGAAGGTGATTGGCATAGCCTCTGGTTAGAGAAAACTGGTAGAGCCGAACCTGCTGACTTAACTTGGGTGTTACCTGTACAACTAGGAATCCTCACAGAGGAACTAAACAAGAAATGGTTTGTACAAGAAACAGGCTTATCACTATTACCTAAGACAGCTCAACTAAATTTTAAAGATAATTTTAGACACGCTAGTCTTGATGGAATAGTTAAAGGTAGTGACAAACATTTTGTCCTAGAGTGTAAGCATACCAATGCCAACAACACTTTAGATAATGTTACACGAAAGTATATGCCACAACTACAACACTATATGCAAGTAGCAATGATGGATAGAGCGTACCTCTCAGTAATTTTTGGTAATATGAGATACGAGTGGTGTTCAATAGACATAAATAATGATTACATAAAAGAACTATACGATACAGAAAAAACATTTTGGAACTTAGTAGAAACAGATACAGAACCAGAAAATATACATAATGAAGATACATTAGATAAAATAATAGAAAAACATAATATAAAAATTAACGAAATGATTAGTATAGATATGGGTAAGAACAACGAGTTCGTAGCTAATGCTGCCACTTGGAGGGAAACCAAAATTCCATACGATCAGCATAGGGCAGTTAGTAAGATTATAAAAGAAATAATTCCTGCTAACTGCCGACTTGCAGAGGGTGGTGGTGTTAAAGTATCACGAACCAAAGCAGGTAATTTAACCATCAAAGAAAACAAAGGAGGTTAATATGGTGGCTAATATAGAACCCAGAGTTGAGAAAATACTTAAAAAGTATAATCTTAAACCCGAACACGCACTCTGGGAATTAAAGCGTGGCGGGAAAGCAACACTCATTATGTTGCATAAATATTGTGAGCTAGTCGGTGCTAAAGCTGGAGTTATTATTGACGATATTGTTGAAGTCGAAACTAACTCAGCTCAAGGTATTGCGGTAGTAAAATGCTATGCTCATAATGATAAAATGAAAGTCATTACATATGGAGAAGCAAGTCCTAAAAATTCAAAGGTAGCTTATCCCTATGCGATGGCAGAAAAGAGAGCCGTAGACAGAGCGATTCTTAAACTAACAGGATTACACGGCTTTGTGTATTCAGAAGATGAGTTCGATACGAGCAATGAAAAGGTAGGATCAGCCGATGATGATGCCTTAAAAACTTTGCAAGAGAATATAGCCAATAGTAAAACACTTAAACAAGTAACGGCATATTATGATTTGCAAAAAATTAATCTAGCAAAAGCTAGAAAATCTAACCCCGCATTATACCACACAATTATAGCTAAGTATGATGCAAAACGAAAGGAGCTACAAAGTGTATAATAAAATTACATTAGTAGGAAATCTTGGACAGGACCCCGAGATTAAAACTAGGTCCGGAGCAGATGGTGATAAAAAATATGCCATCTTATCTTGTGCTACCAATAGAGTAGTTAAAGGTGAAAAAGAAACCGATTGGCACAAGGTTGTAGTATGGGATGAAAAGATTGCTGACATACTAGAACGCTACACTAAAAAAGGTAGTCGTGTTTTATTGGAGGGAAGAATGACTTATCGCAAGTGGGAGAATGACGCAGGCGAAACAAGAGTAAGTGCTGAAGTTCACTTAGATCAGTTTAACTCGGCAATGAAACTTATGGATTCTAAAAGTGAATCTATAGGTATCGATCCAGCACCACCCAAAGCAGATAAAGATATAATCCTTGACGATGAGATACCAATCTAATGTTAAAAGAAGCAATGTTTTTATTTCTATTGACGGGGTTGAATGGAAACTATGAGGAACATTACTATGGTAAAGTTCCTCATTGCGATGCCGCCGATACTGTTTTAGATAATGTATATATGGTCCGTGACAAAGTTGTTATGGGTTATATTTGTATAGACTTTACCGCCTACGAAGCTCGAAGGCGGTTTAAAGAATTACGAATCGTACAAGAATATGAACTTGAAATGACGGATGAATATAAACTTCGTCCTAAATTTAAAAAGAAACCTTTACCCGGAAAAAGAGAATGACCAAAAATGAATCACGCGTTCTTCGATATATTACTGATTTTATTGATAGGCACGGCTATTCACCTTCTTTTCAAGAGATAGCCGATCACCTTGATTTTAAATCACCTTCTCAAACATATGGAATATGTATGAGATTAATAGAAAAAGGGAAATTAAAAAAAGGAAAACCGAGAGAAGAAAGGAGCTTGGAAATAATATGAATGTAGTATCTTTACCAAAAAGAACAAAAGCTAAAACCCAACAACTAATTGTAGATTTGTTTTGGGATTATCAACGACTAACCCAAAGTGGACAAGCATCACTTGATAAACTAGCGAACCTATGGGGAGTGCCAACAGAAAAAGAAATGGAAGAAATGACGGAGGCAGATAACCATATAGATTCTATACCCTGTGATGTGGAGCCACGAAATGGGTAAGTTTAGTAAACGAAAAGGTTATCGAGTAGAAAACCAATTAGTTAAAAAGATAAAAAGTTATGGGATTGAATGTAGGCGACAGCCAATGAGCGGAGCAATCCCTGACTTTCCTTTTGATATAGAAATCCAAGAGCCAAGGATGAGTATAGAAGTCAAGGCACGGGCAAATGGAGAGGGATTTAAAACCTTAGAAAAATGGAAAGGAGCTGCCGATCTATTATGTTTGCATAGAGATAGAGCCGACACGATGGTATTGCTGGACTTAAGTTTATTTTTAGATATCTTATCAGAAGCAAAAAAGAAAGAACCTTACAACCCCCCTTTTAATTATGGAGGGTATGATACAAATATATATAAAAAGGAAAAGAAATGACAATAGGTTATATAGATGACGGAGGCTTTGTGACTGATGAAAAGGGAGCAAGAAAAATTGATCATCATGGTCAATGGATTTTTATTGAGAAAGAACACAGGCATCATTTTGTAAATGTCGATGATGCACAACGATTTAAAAAACTAAAGCTATAATATTTTCCACACCCCTTGTGTATAAGTATATTCTTTGATACGCTTAGCCAATGTATGAGCGGATTTTAGTAATATCGGATTTGCATATCCCTTATCATCACACAGATTCATTTAATTTTTTAAAACAAATTAAAAAACGATACAAACCTGACTTCGTTGTGAATATAGGTGATATGCTAGATTTCCACGCGATATCTATGCACAGCCATGATCCCGATTTATATTCACCCGGACACGAACTCAAGGCGGCACGGGTTTTTGTTAAAGAACTAGAAGATATCTTTCCCGAAGTAACTGAAGTAGATTCGAATCATTCTAGTTTAGTTTATAGACGAGCTATTAAGTATGGAATGAGCCGAGAGTTTTTAAAAGGGTATGGAGATTTTTTAGGAACAAAGAAATGGAAATGGGTTGACGATCTTACTTTACCAATGAGTAACGGACAACGCTGTTTTTTTACACACGGCAGAGCCGCAGATATTTTAAAGGTATCACAAACAATGGGTATGTCATCGGTGCAAGGACATTACCATACCAAGTTATCGATTCAATGGTGGGCAAATCCCGACAACATTTTCTTTGCTATGAATGTAGGATGTTTAATTAATCAAAAAAGTATGGCGTTTAGCTACGCAAAGAATTTTAAAACCAGATTTATTTTAGGATGTGGTATTATTTTAAACGGAGTTCCTAAACTTTTACCCATGATTCTTAATAAAAGGGGTAAATGGATAGGTGATCTACCAGAATAGAAGTGAAATTATCCCTACAAAGGCAAATAAAGCCCATAGAGGATGATCTTCAATAAAGAGTGTAAAACCCTTCCAAGCCTTACGCACACCATCTCTAAGACGCTCTATCGTGCTCAATCTTGCTCGAAGAAATTCCATTAATGTTTTGTGTTCGTCTTTTTCCATTGTCCTGCTATTTTCTCTCCTGATCTTCCTAAAGTATACCCTCCAACACCAACCATTACAATATCCAATAAAGAATTTTGTACGGACTCAGGAATATTGGGTGCTGTAAATCCAAACCAATGTGCGACTAAAAGAAATGCAAAGATTAACATCATCAATGGACGCCAACTTCTTTGCAACCAAGTGCCACCAGCTTCGAGCTGAATAACTTTTGCTGCCGATTCAATTTCTTTCATATCACCAGTAATTATTTTTTGTTGAATCTGAGCTTTAATTTTTTCTTTTTCAGCTTTGTTTGTAATAACTTTATCTACTGTACTAAAGATTGCTTTTACGGCTGGTGCAAGTAATGGTAACATATATCCTCCTAGGTAACTGTGTTATAAAACAAATGATCACCTATCTCGACACAAGGCGTTTCACCTTCAGCCCACTTAGGGCTAATACTTTTTGTGTGGTAATGTGTTGATCCTTCAGTAGGATCAGGAATTGTACTATGAATTACTAAATAACAAATACCAATCATTTGTAAATAGTTAGGGTCAACAGGGGATAGGTTTTCCATTTTGTCGCGATTAGGATCATCTTCATTCCAACACGAAAATTGCCATTCTTTTAAACAAACATCCTTAATGCTGTCGCCATACCAACTTTTAGCTTTGTATCGATTGTATATTGTATGAGCTACAGCTACCTGACCAAGGATAGGTTGATTACGACTTTCACCCCACAAAGTTTTTGCCATTATATCTAAAGAGTTAATCATCATATTAAATATTTAAATAAAAATTGAAAATAATAAAATCCTATTATTGATATTCCTATACATACTACTGTAATGACTACTAAATTTCTAGTTCTTTTTTTTGCTTCTTCTATTGCAGCAATCTGTGCTTTTCTTTCTTTTCTAGCACTTGCTATTTCTGCCTGTAGTCTTTCCCATTGACCCGGACTTCCATAAAGCAAAAAGATTTGTCGCATTTCATCCCTCATTCGCTTGACTTCTTCTTTGCGAAGATGAGCTTCTATTGCTGATTGCTCAGTTACCGATAACTTCCCAAATACTTTCCCTACTAACGAACCTCGTTTAGCTGCATAGTTTTCTATGTTAGCCTCGGCATTTGCCCACTTTAAAATCGGTGACGCTAGTTGAGAAAAATCTTGCCCGATTTTTATAGCTTGGGTGATTGTGCTATGGGCAGTTTTGATTGCGGCAAATGCACTAAGAGGGTCCATTTAATGCACCCTTTGATATACATCCGACATTTCATATTGTGAGAATACATCAATAAATTCTTTTGCATCATCATAATCACCAAATTGTTCAGCTGTAATTATAACTGTATAATTCTTTTTAGCTTTTATAATTTTATATGTAACGCGGATTTCTTCATCCATTACATCACCTTAAACATCATTGCAATTAATATAGACACAACAGAAATTGTTGAACCCATAATCATTTTTTCTAATCGTATAATACGAGCTTCTAGTTTATCTAATGATTGTTTTGCCATATCTCGATATAACGAACATTCCTTTTCATGTGCTTCTAATTCTCTAGCTACATCTCTTATTGTTCGTGTGTCCATTATCTTTTATATTCCTCAATATCTTTGTCTTTATCACTAGGTAATGTGTCCATTGTTGCTTTAGTTTTAACGGATTTATCTTCATTATATTCTGTAACAAATAATGCTTTTAGTTTATCAAGAGTATCGCAATCACTTATTGCTTTTACTATTTTATCAGATTCTGTTCTAACAGATGCCCTATAAGTTGTAACTGCACTTGGTATAGATTTACTAGAATTTTCAGCTTTTCTTACCACCATCCAATCTGTAGGTGCTAATAAATTAGATGCTTGTTTTTGTATTTGTGTTGTATATGTTTTTTTTAGATCATCTAAATCTTTATCTTTTTTATTAATAGTTTCTGTAACTGTACCTTTAGAATCATCTACTTTATAAGATGTAGTTGTTGCCGTTTCAAACTTATCATCGGGTGTTGATCCAGATATAAACTCATATACGCCAATAGCTTTACGATCACTAGAACTCCAATGCGTAAATATATCTTTAGGATGCCTAATTTCTCCTACAGTAATTGATTTAGGACTTCTTATTATTTCTATAACTTGACTTGCTTTTACTAATGCCCACATAATTTATCCTTATTTTTTATATACCATATTCATAAATATTTATCTAGCAGTAACTGGATTTGTTCCATCACCTACAAATGGATGTTCAGCAAATGCCATATAAATATAATTTCCACCAGAACGATTATGTGCATTATTGGCTTCTCTAATTTTAAATCCATTAGATAGAAAATCTATAATCCTATCTGATACCTCTGCATAATTTCCCTCTGCAACTAGTCTTTTATTCATTGGGTTCATTGGACTTCTTTTTGTATCCCAAATATACCAATTATTAGCATTACCTGTTTCTTTCACCATCACCCAAGCTGGTTTAAATCCTGTGTACACAAATGTACCATCTGCATTTCCGTTACCTACATAGCTTCCAAATTTGCTAAAACCATCAATTCCTCTAAATGAGTAAAAAACATAAGTTGAACTAGCACTAAATAAACTACCTACTAATCCTGTCCATAATGTAGATGTTGGTTTAGCCGAACCCCATATATTTGATGAAGTAAATGCAGCCGCGTCAGTTGTTAAAAAGGCACCACTACTATAAGGAGTTGTTGAAAATTCGTGATGGTATGTTGTTCCATAAGTTGTTGCACCATAAACTTGCAAAATTCCCATTTCAGGAACACCACTTAATCCGTGTGCCCAAGTTCTATTCCCACTTCCTGATACTGTAAATTTACCAATACTTACACCAGCAGTAGCATTTGCTTGTAACTCAACACTTAAATCACCTGATGTGTCAGTAGTTTTTGTGCCTCCATTAATATTCCAACAATAAGCCACATAAGATTCTCCGCTAGTATTTACAGCATCATTATCTTCTATTGAAACACCACCTTTTAAAAATTTCTGCACTCCATCTGTAATGGCTGTGGCATAATCCGTTGATGTGGCTGTTGATCCATACACTCCCGTTCCTCTTAATGAATCTTGCCAAACCCAACTATCGGTTGCATCTCTATTTTTTATTATAACTAAATCACTTACACCTTTTGCAGTTTCTGGTAGGTTGTCCTGCATCAATTTTTTAAACCCTGTAGGTGGGGTATGTGCAAAGGATGTTGCACCAAAATTATACTCTGCAACACTATTTGCATCTAATCTTCTTGCCATTGGATAAAATTTATTTACACCATTAGCATAATGACACCCACCAATTTCCCCTGTACCATTTGCTGGATTAGCACTATTAAACCAAGTACCATTCTTACCACAATATCCTTTACCAGTATCTAAATCTATTGCAAACATTAAAACATCATTTGTTGAAACTGTTGTATAATTTACTTCGTCTCCATAATCTCCATCTATAAACCATGAACCAGCAGAAAATGAACCAGATGCGGCAGTTGATAACATAGCAGCACTATTATTAGTGCTATGTGTTCCACTACTAGATGTATTTACTGCTTGTGAACCACCAGCATTTGCATCATCTTTCCAACCATATAATCCAGCACCTACTGTTGTAATTTTTGCCTCCCAATACCATTTACCAGTTGCTACACCAAACCCAGCTTGTCCTACACATTGTGTATCTCCATTAGTTGTTCCTGTGCTAACTGTTAAATTGCCTTCAGTTGCAGATGTACCAGAAGCAAAAGAACCAAATGTGTTATAATTTTGGGTAGGACTATCGGTGCTCTGGTTAGAACTAGTTATGTTACTTAGTGTAAAATCATTTGTATTTCCTGAAGTATCATCCCCCAACGCAGAAGAATCAGCATAAGTTAATCTCCAACCACTATTGCCATAAGTAATTCCAGTTAATGTTTTAGGAATCCATCTGCCAGTTGAAGTATCAGTAACACCAAAAGTATCAGGTCCAAGTGCTGTGCCATCCACAAAATTCGTTTCAGCCATATAACCATCTAATAAACCTGTAGTATCTAATCCCCTTCTGCCAATATAAAGAGTTCCAGAACCTCCATTCCAATTTGTAATAAGGTCTTGTGCTGGGTGAGCTGTGTAAGAATCAAAGCTAGTTACTCTTTCACCATCAATATATATTTTAATTCTATCACTTGCAGTTGAATCAGTAGTGTCAACAGCTACCATAAAATGATACCATTTTGAAGAATCTTCTACTGTTCTATTTTGATGATATGTAAGAGTTGAACTCCAACTACCACTATATGTTAAATCAGAAACATAAAATCTATCACTTGATATTCCAATATAACCACCACCATTATTAGCACTAAATCCAAGGAATTTACAATTACTACTATCTAAATTCCCTCTTTTATACCAAGTGCTAAATGTCCATATTTTCCCATTTGTTGGTGTTTCTAAAGTTCTTGACATTGTAGCTGAATCAGCACGATTAAATATACAACTATTAGCAATCGTTCCACTATCGGTAAAAGGTACAAAAGAACCAACCCTTTGCCCTGTTCCCGAGCCTTCGTAAACTAACGGATAGAAATGTTCTTTACCTCTTATTATTGTTGGTGCTGCCATATTAACTTCCTAAACTTTTTGAACACAATGCTTTTGCACCACTTATTCTTGTATAATAAAATTTACCATTACCAGATGAATCACTTGCTCCAGCACTTCCACTTGTTTTGTTACCAGCAAAAGTATCATCTTGACCAAAGTTTGCTACTATTACTTGTTGGCTAGTTGTATTATTTGCTACTAAAAAAAACAAATCACCTGAATAACTAGATAAACTTAATGAACCCTCTAATGTATTATTTTTATAAAAATCAACTTCATTATCGGATTGGTCAAAATACACACCAATAATATCTCCAGCAGTATATGTGTTGCCAAAAGTTGTAGCTGTACCATCTCCAGTATGTTTATAGCCATTAAAATTATATGTAACACCATTAGTTAAAGCAACATTACCAGCATTATTAGCATCTCCTTGACCTATGCCCACACCAGAATTATGAGCACTTGAAGCTGAAGTTTTTATATAAAATTCACAATAAGCATCTGAATCGGTAGGTAATGCAAAAGTAGATACTGGCGACCTTTTTCCAAAGTAATTAAAATCAACAGAAAGATTGCTTTCACTATATGTTGGAAGATCAACATCACCTACATTATATAAAACATTATAAACTGCAAAATTATTCGTAGGTGAGTCAAGAACTTGATCGTGTGCGGCGTGTCCTGATGTAGTGTAGTCATTTCCTCGCCCTGATTCATCATCTCCTAAATCTGAACTATCTCTACCATCAATATAAAAACCATTAGTACCAAATGTTAAATCACTTACATCTTTGGGAATCCAAATTCCAACATCTTCTTTGAATTCTCCAAAGTTTTCTGGACCATAAGCTGTGCCATCTATAAATACTATATTTGCCATATAACCATCAAAATGATATATAACTGTTCCACTACTTAAACCATAGGCAGCACCTATTCTATGAGCATTAGCTGTATTTATTCCAATTTCCTGACCAGATGTAGGATTAGTTGATCTAACAAAACTTGTTTCTCTTTCACCATTTATATAAAGACGACATCTATCTTCTGCAACAGCATTATCAGAATCCCAAACAAGTGTAAGATTATACCACGCACTAGGGTCTTTGAATGCTCTAGTAGTTGTAAAGAATATTGTGTTATGTCCTTCAAATTGAATCCTCATATCACCATTATCACCAGAATTATTATTAATTGTAAGTATACCTCTATTAGCATCACTTGCTCCAGCATCACAAGAAAACAATCCATAATATATATTGGAAGCTGCCACCATACCGTTACAAGTACCAAGTTTAAACCACATACTAAATGTCCAAGCTGTTCTATCTCCAGCACCAGAATAAGTTTTGTGCATAAAACAGGACTCAGCTTTATTAAACCTAATTGATTGGTCTATAGAATATGTACTAACTCCAGATTGTTGCCATAATTCGCTACTAAACATACTTTATCCAAATGCGAGTTGAGGACTACCTAACAATATAGAATTATCAGCTTTAACTATATAAGGCACGACATCATAGGCACTATTAGTTGAACTTAAAGTTAATCCTCCTGCTGCTGGTGTTTCATAATCTCCATGTAAACTTACTGTTCCTGCACTAGAAGAACTTGGTTGAATAAATATAATAACGCCAGTTTGCCCTACTTGAGATGCTTCGGTAGTAGGTGCAGCTAATGTATTTGAACCACTAGCTAAAGTAATAATAAAATTTTGATAGGTATCATAATCTAAAACACCAGATGTTGCCGATAAAGCTGCTGTATAAGTTGAAGGTAATTGTGCTTTAGTAAAAGTATTTTGAACAGCAGTACCTGCTGCACCTAATGTTGTTAATTGTGCCGAAGCACTAGCGTCATCTAATAAAGCACGACCAGCAGAAGTACAACTAATTTCTTCAATAACTCCTGCACCCGAACTAGAACGACCTAATATTTTATCTGTTGCTGATACATTCTGTATTTCTGCATAAACCACACCTTGATCTTTAATAGTTACCGCACCACTAGACACGGAAAAATTATCAGAATGAAAACTAGCTATACCTTTATTTGAAGTTGTCGCATCTTCTCCTGCTATGGTTATTGTATCTGTAGCTGAACCTGTTGTATCAATTCCTTCTCCACCTGCTATAGTTAGAGTATTGCCCTCACCAATACTTTGATTACTACCAGAATCACCTGCCGCTGTAAAACTACTCATAGTTCCTGAGCCATCTGCACCATCTGAACCATCTGCACCTGCCGCTCCCGTTGCTCCTGTTGCTCCTTGCGGTATGCCTAATGTTAATACACCTGTTGTTGTATTATATGAAGCTGTTGCCGAAGCTCCGGGTGATAAGGTGCTTACTGTAACACCACCTGCTATGGGTTGTGATGAAACCGAAACATTTCCAGAACCATCAAATGACAATATTTTACTAGCTCGAGTAGTAGGAATAGTTAAAGTTGGTGTGGTTTCATCGCTATCTAATAAACGAATGGATCGCGAAACTTGTTGATCAATATCTGATGCAATAGCTGTTTGTGCATCTAATTGTGTATTTAAAGCAGCAATATCAAATGAACCATTAACAGGAAAATCTGAAGTTCTTTCAATCGTTATATCTCTAACAATAACAACTTTATCACTTGCTGTTAAACCTGATCCAAATATAACATTACCACCGCTACCAAATTCATAAGCACTATCGGAAGCAGAAGCTGTGCCTGTTACTTTAAATTGAGTGGTGCTTGACGGATTAGCATTATATGTCATTGCTGTTCCGTTCTTATAAACCTTTACTTCTGTTACAGCAAAAAATTCAAAAGGAATCGCAAATGTTGTTTGCGAACCTGAAGCTGTATACGAAACCCTTGGGGTATTTTGTGCACTTGCTATTGTCATTTAATTTATCACTATATCGTTATACATATCTCTAAATTGTTGATCCCATAAAAAATAATTATTAAAAGGTATCAACTTTCGTATCATAGTCTTTTTTTCGACATCTGACAAGCTATCGTTAGTAAAAGCATTTATTAAATCAACTAACATACTTGGTCCAGAACCAATAACTTCTTTAGCTGCATCTTGTCCAGTAACTTCGCCAAATCTATTTTCTAATCCTAATAAAGGGCGTAAGCCAATACTATTGTCAAATAAACCACCGCTTACTGTTTCCATCATAAAATTCGCATCTCCTGCTAAAGCCGTTACACCCGATAATTCTACAGCTCGAACTATTTTTTCTCCAAATGACTTATTGTCGTGATATCGAGGATTTTTTGCCCAATCTCCAATAAATCCCATACCTACTGCCGCACTAATTCCTGCCATTAACTGCCACCCCTTACCATCTCTACCTTGTGCTGCGGATAATAATATTTTTCTGTTGGCTGATATTCCCCACGAATAAAACTGCAACATTAAACCTAACCACGCATTATTAATTTTTCCACCTAAATCTGTTTTTTGAAAACCTATGGCTCTCATTAATGGATTGTCAAACATACGAGCTATGCCTTCACTATTAATTCTTAGTACGCCGTGCATCATATTATATTGATCAGCTACATGGGGTGTTACAATAGTTCTATTAACATCGGCTTGTATTGCTTGTCCAAAAGCACGATGTGCATCGACTCCTCCTGTTTCATTTATCCATTCTTTAACATTGTATTTATATGTACCTCCTTGTTTTAATTTCCCAGCTGCGTCTATTTGGTCATCTACTTTAGATAATTTACGAATAAGAGTTGCCATTTTATTATCTATACCATACGAATTTAGTCGGGTTATTCCATCTTTATCAAGTTTGTTATCTGTCCATTTTACTATATCTTCCATAAATCTATGAGCAGATACAGAACGAGTAACTTCTTTCATTTTTCGTGTATAGGGTGTAAGTAAATTTAATTGGAAAAATGCGTCTTTTGGATATTGAATCATTTTATTTATTTTACCAAAAATTCCCGCCGCGTTATTGCTGGTATGGTTCATTGTTTCAAAAATTATTTTTGTTGAAGCACTTTCTAAGTTACCTTCAATTATAGGAGCAAGGTATTGTAATTCTGCAATATTTGTTGTTTTAGCAAGGTCATCTAATCCTTTAAAATATCCTTTTAACCCGTGTTCATAAGTTCGTGCAAAACCATTTACCATTATAGGTCGAGCTAATTCAGGAATTACACTATATATAACTTTTCCCATATAGGCATAACTTGCTAATGATCTTACAATACCAGCAGTTTGTGAACCAAATCCCATAGGATCGCCAGAAAATAAAACACCCATTAAATTATCTTTTACATCTCTAAATCCATTAATTATCTTAGCTCGTTGTGTAGCTTGTACACCATCAAGAATTAAATCAATTTCTAAATTATCAAGATAATGAATCATATGCGTGTCACCAAAGCGTCTTGCTAATTCTACAGCGGGAGCCATTCTATCTACATATTGCCTTAACACAACACTTGCGTTTGTTTCTATGAAATCTAAAACTTCTTTATTTTCTATTTCTAATTCTCTTGTTAAGAGTTGTTTTGCTCCAATTTTGTATTCACCATCAATATCACGACCATAACCACTTATGCCATCTGGGTCTTGATGTCGTACTTTGCTTTCTAAAATATCATTATAATAATGTTCGGCTTCCTCACGGGCAAATTTACGGGGATCATTATATGAAGGCACTTTCTCAGGGTTAGCTTTGTAATATTTGCTTCCTTTAACTCGTTGTTGTGCTTTAAAAATATATTTTGGTAGATTTTTTTTAATATGAGCTTCAAAAATTTCTTTTAACTGTTCTGCATTTTCAACAACTGCATTTTCTTTCCAGTTTCGTGTAAAGTATTTTTCATCAAGTATAGCTTTATCATAATCAGCAGCTTTGACATCATCTTTTCCCATTTTTATTATTTGATCTTTTTTTTCAGCTAATGCTTTAATACGAGCCTGATCTTCTTTTGGAAATTTATTGAATCGTTTTTTATTGGCAATAAGTCCTAATAAACGATCTTGCGTTAGTTTATGTTTTTCAATCATTTGTTGAAAACTTTTTTGACTTTTAAACATTCCTGCACTTACTGCTTCTTGTCTATACCGCTCAAAAACTTCTTCCATTCTTTGTGCTGATGTATGTAATGCTGCTTTTAAATTATCAGGAAATTTTTGATCTCTAAACCTTTTTGGGTCTATATGATATTGCGATACCAAATCCATATAATCATCTCTAGTAATCTTGCCCGAAGTATCTCCTGCTTTTCTTTTACTAAACCAGTTTTTTATATCACCTGATAATTGTTCAACTTTAATAGCCGTTTTTGCTAATGATTTTTTTGTACCTGCTTGTTGAGGATTATATCCTAATAATTTCATCCAATCGTTTTCCATTTCACTTAATGTTTCAATTAAACGATATTTATGATCTTGCATTATGCGTTGAGCTATCGATCCATTTACAGCAAATCCTTTAGATGATGCTTTAATTGTTGTTCCAAAATCACCCGCAGTTTCTAACATATCTAATGCAATTTGTTTGGCTAAATCTTTATCTTTAACAGTTTTAGGTAAAGAGTTTATAACACCACCTACATTCGTTGGTCCTTCAAATATATTTTTTAGAATTGATAAACCTGCGGTTTCAAAAGTATCTTTGGCTAATTTTTTATATTTAACAACTTCATCAAATGTTTGTCTATTTATACGATTCATAAGAGCAGAATCGGTTTCTTTAGCATTTTTTGTAATTAATTGTCGATTACCAGCTTTCCAATGTGTAAATTTAACCCAATCAGCAGAAGTTTTAAAATATTTGTCCGCTTCTTTTTTAGTAACACCTATGCTTTTTAAAACTTTATAATGTGTACCTTGTATAAACTGTCCTTTTATTACTCCAAGGTTTAAAAGCATTTTTCTTTCTTTTGGAAAATATTGAGCAATCTTATCAAATTCATTAAGATCATCAGCAATATTCATAGCTGTTTTTTTATCTATATCTTTTACTTTTTCTACTTCTATGCGTTTTTCAAAACCTACGCGTGATATAGTTGGATTTAATTTTGCAAATTCGTCAGCACGGCGTGTTTCAAAGGCTGCTTTACTTTCCCCTTTTCGTCTTTTTAAATTAGCTTTAAACATTTTTTCGGTTTTTCTATATTCAAAAGCCTTTTGTGACTCTCCTTTTTTTCTTTTCATTCCTTTTGTAAAGTTTTTAGGAACTATATGAATAGTTTCTCCATTAAAACTCTTTAATGCTAATCCTTTTTTACCTAATTCAACATATTCTTCACCTGTTAGTTCTCCAGTTTTTCTCCAATATTTATTCATTAATTCTTTTTCAGTTTTTGGAAATAGTCTTTTAAATTCTGTTGCTCCCATTCGTTTTGACAGGCTTCCAAATGCTCCACCTAAAACTCCACCAGCTATTGAACCAAATCCTATATAGGTAGCGGATTCCTTCCAAGTGGAAGTTGGGTCTAATGACAAACGAACAGGCTCACTTGCTCCTACTAATGCTCCTGTAGCCACTCCAGCCCTCCAAGCTCCCCTTAAAAATCCTACACCTCGAGCTAAAGGTATAGGAATATAAGTTATAGGATCAAGAAATGCTGATAATAAAGCAGGAGTAATTCTTCCTGATCTTTGAACTCTTTCTCTACGAGCTGCATTAACATCTATTTTAGCTTTTAATCGATCTGCTTCTTCTTTATTACGAATATTAACAAATTGATCAGCATAAGGTAGATACGGCTCAAAATGATCTTGAAAAGGATCGTAATTAGGATCAATAGTATTGTTTGTTATAGGTTTATAGTTTTTTTGATCTAAGACCTGCCCTATCCACGATAATGCAAAGTAGTCACCTATATCTTCTGCGTAACTATTAACAGGTAAATATGATTTTTGGGGTTGAAATGTCGGAGCAGTTTCCGACATAGTCATTCTTTTTAATGCCCGTTGTTGCGATAGGTCTAATTCAGGGGATTGTGGATTATCTGTTGTCATTTTTTATAATTAGGAATAAGTTTGTTTAACACTTCATTATATGTTGCTCTTATTCCTGCTTGTTCTCTTATTAATTCTTCTTCTTTTTGCTCATTTCCTACACTTTCAAATCGATTAATACTATTTTGTATAGTTTTTAAATCATACTCATCATTACTTCGAGCTTCCGACAATAAAGCGGTTATTCTTCCCGGAGAATAAATTATTTCACGCCCATCTTTTGTTGTAACTGTTTCCCACATATCATCGTTATCTCGAAACTTTATTATATAATCTATATTTCTAGGTGCTACTAAACTAACATTTTTAACATCTGATATTGGAAGTACGGCTATATTATCACCTAATTTTAATTTATGCCAATTTCCTTCCCATTCATCCCCAAAAGCAGGAGCGGATTCTTTTAATACATTAACAATAGCCGTTTCGTGCCACGAGCTTTCCATTTCTTGAGTGTCCGTATTCCAAATTTTATATGATTCTAATGGATAGGGAACAACCATATCATCCCACCAATCTACATCAAAATCTTCGCTAACAAAGTTATACTCACTTTCTCCTATTATTCCTTTCTTTAACATTTCGTTATATGCCTTATCCATTAAATTATTAATTTTTGAGGTTAATGAAGTTCCGGGTGTAGTTGGACCCCAAGTTTGTGCATATTCTGTTAATATTTTTGAAACTCCTAAAGATGCGTTTGTTTCAAAGCCAATCCATCCTTTGTTTACATAATTTAGTAAACCACTTCTTATAGCTTCGTCAACATCCGCTTTTGATTGATTCCATTTTAGTTTAAGCTGTTCTTGGTTTTCTTTTACTGACTGAATTCTTGCTTGATCTAATTTCCCATCTATCTCCATCATTATACTATATGATCTTAACGCATTATTAACTTCGGCACTTGCTCCGGGAAGTATCTCCATTGTGTTCATTATTTTATGAATACCTCCACTTGAACCCGACATTCTATGTACTCCCGCAGCATGATAATTTTTAACTCCATTAACCATAGCTGATATAACTTTTGCATCTGGATTATCTACTACTATACTTTCTACTGTCGGCTTTAACATTTTAGGCAAAGTATTAGTAGCAACAACACCTTGCCAAAACCTAGGGTCTTGTTTATGTTCTTCCCAGTTTGGTGAAATATTAGTTCCATAAACATCATTCATTGCTTGGACAAAATCTGCTGGATTTTGTTTATATAACTTATTGATAACATCATTATGATGAGGAGCATTTGTTTGACCTGATTTTATTTGTGTCATTGCTGATGCCGCCTGTGCTCTTGAAATAGTATCTCCTAAACCAGCGTTATTTGAAGATACTCGCCCATTAACATATTGTTCTATATATGAATATTGTTCTGCTGTTAAACCTCTAGTTGCCTTTGTCCAATCCGCCCTATTTAAAACAACTTCTTTTCCATTTAATATAATTTTGGTATCACCTACATTATTTATCATATCTTTAATAGCTACTAATCGTTCTTGTAATTCTTGTTTTCCAATTATTGTTTGTCCTTGTAAATTTGTTTGTCGTAATAACTCACGCATAGGAACACCGCCTATTTTCGCTTTAGCAAATTTTTGAAAAGCATCAATTTCTAAATTGGCTTTGTTTCTAATTATTTTACCATTACCTGACAATCCTTCTAATGGTAATGAATTTATTTCAGCTCGAGCTATATCCGCTTCTTTGGGATTATGTAAAATATTTTCTCTCATATGCTTTAATGTGCCTTCGACAAGTTGATTCATATTATCGAGTTTAATTTTTTCTTGCGTGTCATTAAATGCACTTTGAACTTTTGCTTGATGTTCAATCATTTGAGCTTCAATTTTAGGGCGGACTGAACCATAAAATTTTTCAGGAATAGATTTTTTTACACCATCTACAATTCCTTCCATTCGTAACATATAGTCATTACCATCGCCACCATCTCTTTTTACTTCTTCTGCAATTTCTAAACTTCTTTTTCGCACACCCATATCAACATCCATAGCAAGTTTTTTGGCTGCTAATACTTCAAAATCTTGTTGTGTTGTTTTCCAAAAAAATCGTGGATTTTTAAATTCTTTTACGCGTGTGGCTGTAACAGTATTACCTTCGTCATCTACTGTTTCATAATCTTCTAATTCATAATCTAATTTTTGTACGGCTGTTTTCATACGATCTTCATCAAGGTCGCGTGATATTTTTTCAAAAGTAGTGCCTAATTTATTAAGAGCAATTTCCCATTCATTACCAAGTTCTCGTGAATCAGAAGCCATTTGTGCTAACCCAGTAGGTTGAACAACACCCATTGTATTTTTATAAGGAACTAATCTATCTGCTCTTTTTAACGCCACATTAACCCCAGTCTATACTTCCCAATGTTCCTGCTGTATCTGCAACACCTCCTAATAAAGTTGCCACTCTTGAGGATTTTGCTTTTTGGCGTACAGATTGTGCAGCGAGTCCAGATTGTCTAGCTCCCATTTGTAAAGCATACTGATCTTGTAGACCCATTAATCTAAGATTTGATATATCCCTTTTTTCAGCTTCTCTATTTGATTGTAGAAAAGCTCCAAACGATGGTGAACCTAAATCTATATTTGTTCCTGCTAATGTTGCTTTGTTTGATTTTGCTTCACGCAAAGCTATTCGTTTCCGCTCATTTATTTCTTCTTGCATTTGGAGTTCTCTGTTTTTTGCCATTTCCCTTTGTTGCTCTCGTTGCATTTCATACATCTGGGCATCATAATCTGCTGTTTGTTGTTTTTGCATCATTTGATAGGCAGTACCAGCTACAGTTGCTAATGCACTTGCGGCGGCAAAATATACTGTTAAACCTTCACACATTAAAAATATACCTCCGAAGTTATTGACACTATTCTAAAAGGAATAGGAATTGTTTGTGTTATTGATACAAATGGCGTTTGGCTATATCCCAAAGTATGTACATCTTTTTTTCCTGTATATCCTACCATTGTAAGTCCATCATCATTAAGCAATACATCATTTCCATTAACTTGTAAATTGTATGTTTTAGATAATTCTAATACAGTTTTCCCTATTTTTCTAGGTAAACCATAAGTTGAACCTAATCCACGAATTGCATTAGCTGCATCTAGTGGTAATGTTTCAATATCAACAGTATAATCTAGCCCAATATCACACGCCGCAGCTGGTTGATCAAATGTTACAACACCTCCTGCCGTTACTGTTCCTTTACCATAATACCCAAGTTGAGCATCTTCTGTAGAACCAGATGTAGCGTGTACTTCTTTTGCTGCCAGATGAGTTAAACCTGTAAATACTTTGCTTGTCACAAATTCTATGGCTGTATTATCACTTGCAGAAATTGCTGTGGGTACTGTTAGTATATATTCTCCAGTATTTCCTGTAGCCGTAACACTTTGAATTACATATTCTGTTGAACTTATTTTAAATGTTTCTCCTGCACTTGGTGCGTTTGAAAATCCATCAACTAAAATATGAAAAGCACTACTATGAGAACCATTAATTAAAGGTGTTCCGTGTGGTTGATAAGAGCCTGATATGATTTTAGATTGTGTGCAATCAGTTGGCACATCCCAAGCAGATGAAGCAAATTGCTCTAAATAATATTTAGTTGAACTATTTATTGTTCGTTTTACTGCTGTATATAAAAAACCTGTTGTTCCCGCTACTGATTGGTACTCTCCATCTGTTTCCCAGATAAGCCACCCTGCTAATTTTTCTTGTCGATTTGCAGTAAATATTCCTATTTTACCATTGTCATTAGCAAACGCTATATACATTTCTGTTCGTATTCCTGACTTTTTTATAATGCCCGAATCCTGTGGATTGCTAACCGCGTGTGGCGACAATAAGGATAATGCCATCGGTGTATATTCTTCTGCCGCAGAATTATAAAAATATTCTCTAACTGTTTTTCCATTAGGTTGAATAAAAATAGCCGCTCCATCAAATACACGAGGCATACATTTTGTTTGAGAACCTAATGCACTTTGTTTTAATATTTGTAAATCTGTGGGGATAATAGGTTTTCCTGCTGCGGGTTTTAAATAAAATTCTCCTGTCGTTGTAAATATTTCTAAATGTTTACCTGATACTAAATGAACAATTTGGTTAATCTGATCGGATGATATATTAATTTGTATAGAATCTGTATCTTCCGCATCGCCCACATCAAAATTATAATATTCACTTGTTTTGCTACTAGCTATAAAATCTGATATTGCTCCTCCTGCAAACCATAAGCGTTGTTGATGAAATCTACAGGCTTGAGGAAATCCATTAATTACATTATATACTTCTTCATCCCATTGGCGTGTTGGGGGGTGCCCAATAATTCTTACATTTGTTCCGCCTCCATCAGCAGAGTCAGAAGCTGTATCAGAATTATCTGCGGTATAAGTATAGCGATCATCGTCTAAAACAGTTATTGTTGCCGTAATATTTATATTTCCTTGATCTAATCCATTTCCATCATCATTATAAATAGACTCAGCTCCTTCTACTGTTATACTTGCTCCTGTAACAAAGCCATGTTTAGGATGTAATACAGTTATTGTTCCTTCTCCTTCTTCTCCTTTTAAAGGGTCTTCATCTAGCTCAATACGCACTCGAGCTTGTAATGTTCCTGTTACAACTGTACTACTTGTATAACCAGTAATAAGAATTTCAGTTCCGTGGTATCTAATTCTTTTACCAACATAATCGCTTGTCCAATAAGCTGCACTTGTTGTGCAAGTTACAGTTGATCCTTTAACTGTATTATTAATATCAAGGGTAATGGTATCTTCAGCAAATTTATAATAAGGTTGATAAGTTTTTTCTGCGTTTGTTGCTGTAGCAAAAGCAAAAGGCGTAACAACAAAAGTTGTAGCTCCTGTTCTTGTAACAACTTGGGGAGCAAAATCTTTATGCGTTACAATCATAGTATCAGCTTGTTGTGTAACATTTAATTCATAAAGTTCTGCTGTTTGCCAAACCATACTGGTTACAGTTTGTAAAAGCGTACCTGATGTATTGTAAATTAATAATTTTGTGTGTTGAAAAGCAAATATATATTCTTGTTCGGTATTAAAAATAAAAGGTTCTAAACGACTTTCTGCACCTAAATCTGCTCTATACATTGTTCCTGCCCGTCTTTCAATCGGACCTTGGTTTATAGAAAAACAATTTCGTGCTTTTTTTAAGGCTTGTTTAAAAGGAGCAAGATCGGTTCTACCTATAAATGTTTCGTCTACTTCACCTCTAGTGAAACTATTTTGGTGTACTCTTTGAATAGGCATAACATTACGATGAAGGAACTGTGGCAGTTATTCCTGTTGCTGTTCCTCTATTCCTCACTTCTATTAATAAACTTGTACTTAATCTTCTTGTTGTTTGCGTTTGCGATTCTGAACTTCGTGCTTGTTGTAATTGTCTAACCGCTCTTTTTTGGTAAAGCATAGAGAGATTATCATTCCTAGCAATAGCACCAGCAAATAATGAAGCCAACTCAAATACCAAACATTGTACAAAATATTCAGGAAATTCATTTTCGTGTGGCTGGTATGTGTAATGACATATAACAGTATCTGATGTATTTGTATCTGTATAAAGATACTCGTTATAACGATCATATTCTATAACTTTATCAGCAACTGTTACTGTATGTATTAAAAGTGCATCGGTAGGTATCTGATAAGCTGAATCCCATTTATCTAAAGGATCAGTTGAGCTTTTTGATAATTGTGCCTGTTTACTGGCAAATCTCCATCGAGCTTTTGTTAATAAATTTTTTAATGTTGATTCGTATAATTGGTTCGCCACTTTGCTTTCGGTATTATTATCTGAAAAAGAAGCGATTGTATTTGCACCGACTAAAACTAGCCCTTGATTGGCTATATCTATTTTACTTAAACCCATAATTCATAATAACGGGAGGGTTGCCCCTCCCATTATCCTATGTTCCGTTGGTTGTTGTTACAGTCGCAGCTGCACTAGCAGAAGTCACAACTAACATATCAACTGTTCTTGTGCCTCCCGTAGCTCCCACCACGAGTATAATATCATCCTGTTGTAAGGCTGAAGTTATATCATTAAAATAACCTGAACCTGCAACCGTACCAACAGCATCAGTAGAATGGTACATCCAAAGGTTTTGGTCACCCGCTCCACCGATTTTTTTTAAATTAGTTTTATCTAACGCCATTAGTATCTCCTATTCCGTAATTTGACATTCGATTGCACCATCATTGTCAATCATCACAGCACCCATAGACATATATGAAGTGATTAGATTACTGACCTTTTCAGGTATATAGTTAACTTCAGTTCTAACATCAGAACCAATAGCTAGACCAACTGAGCTTCTGTGGTATGCGTGACAATCTCTTGTCGTACTGCTCAAAGATAAACCAGAGTGTGTAAACCACAAGAATCCAAGCCATCTTTTAGCCGTCATTCCACCTGCATAAGGTAGGTCTTTTTCACCAACATATTCTGCTCTTGAGAATTGGTCTAACTGAAGTAAATCAGCCCAACCTGCTGGGGAAACAACAAAGTATCTTTGTCCGTCATCAGGAACATCAGATTCACCAAATGTTTCATAAACAGTTAGTGCTTTTGCTAATGTTAATGCTGCCGAGCCGTGTACAATGTTGGCTGAGTTTGATCCTGCATCTAAAACATCAATGATCAGTTGGTCAGTTTTACGACCAAGTGCCGCTGCTGCTGAAGAAGCTAGAACTTGTCTTTCGTCAATGTTTGTCTTTAACTCATCGAGTCTATCAACATAATCTGCCGCATAGTAATCAGCTAAAGTAACATCAACTGTATTATGAGCGATTTCCATAGTCGGAACATTAGCGTGTCTTGATTTCTCAGTAGCACTACCTTTGCCAACTTTTTGGAATCTCGCTTGAGAGCCTTTTACATTATTGAGAGTTCGAACTGTATTTTTTAATTTAGAACCCATACGCTGATACGCCATATGAACTTCTGCTTCGAACTGCTTAATAAAGGCTGTAGTAATGGAAGTTGCCATTGCTATCTCCTAAAGTTAAGTTAATATTAATTTTTCGAATTGTCCACTTTCTGATTCATTCGGGTTGCCCATCTCGGACCACATAAATCATCTATGGGTTCTATCTGAACCTTTTTAGGTTCATAATAAAAATACAGCATTTTTACATTGTTGACAACCCTTACTGTACCATTAAATACAAAACCTAGATATTTTAACCAGCGTATCGTTTTTTTTTGTTCTTCAGTACAGAAATTCCAAATAAATTTATAATGACTAGCTACCCATTTAAAGGCTCTTTTTTGATTACGAAGGAAGCGAATTTCTGATAACGCAGATTCATCGCTTAAAAACCACACAAGTCCGCGTTGATTATTTTTTTTTTCAGGAATAACTCCCCACATTGCTATAGGTTTGTTGTCGTCATTAAATATAGTAAAGGTATGTGTATTTTTTCTACGAGCACGAAATGGCAATAAACACGCATTTAATGGATCAGTTCCTACAACAGCAATCTCAAACCTATCTGTTGCTTTCATATTTTTAGCAACTTCAAAGGAATCATCAGGAATTGCTATGTCCATATGTGTCATCGATACAATCGAGCAAAGGCATCATCTACTCGCCTTACATAAGACTCATCTCTTTCTTTAGGATCAAAATAACGAGGGTCTTTCATCATTTGGCGAACATCATCGATTGTTAATTTATTAATAGGTTCTGTTTGACTAGAACTTATATTTTCATTTCGCATTGACATTACTCTTTCTAGTATTTCTATACCTTCTGCTGTTTGCCCTAATGTCATTTGAATAGTTTCAAATTGATCGGGAGTAAAATATGTAGATGCCCAAGTATTAACATTATCAATTCGTGCTTTAGCATTTTCACCCAAGGCTTCTACTTCTGCCGCTAAATCGGGTTGTTGCCCTTGTTGTAGTTGTATATATTGATTTACACCATCTTCAAACATTTCTTGATTATAAGCATTGTCGTGACAATGTTGTCGCCACCATTCTGTTAAAGGATTTTCTAAAACCATTTCTTCTGTTATTCCTTCAGGTAACGCGGGTAGATCATAACTTTCTGGTTTTTCAGCTTCAGCTTCTTCTTCTATTTCTTTTAATAGCTCCTCTTTAAGTTCTTCTTTTTTTCCTCCAACAAACTTTTCTAAATGAGCATTTGACTTTAATAACTCATCTTTCCTTAATTCTCCCTTTTCAGCATCCCAAAATTTTTCGGGTACATTCTCTGGTCTTTGAGGAATTTCGGTATTTACAGGCGGTTGTAATTGAGGGTCAGGTTTAGCCTCAACCTGTGCCTCATCTTGTTGTTGTTGTGATTCTTCAACCACTTCAGTATTTTCATCTGACATCTTTTTTCTCCTTTATTATGCGTTGACTTTTGCCCTTATTAACTCGTCTTTGAATTAATCCTACTAAATAACGCTGTCCTTCAAGATGTCGTAATGAAGAATCTGACACTTCACTACCGGCAACAGATTCAATGGTTATTGATCTTAAATACTCAAGAATTTTTTTTCCATTTTCGGTAATGAAACACGAAGTGAACAAAGTGTTTAGTTGTTGTTCATCATCGGCTGATCGTTGAAAGTTATCCAACCCTATCAAATAGTTGGGCTTTTCTGGTTTCATACTATTCTTATATCACTTTAATGTATTTTGTGCAACATCTAAGACTTTTTCTGGTTGCATACCTGCTTCTTGTGCTTGACCCATCATTTGTTGAGCAAACTGCATCCATTGTGCCATTTCTTTTTTATCACGGATTAGCTCCTCTGGAATCCCCATTTTCTTGCCCATAAATTTTGCAGCATCTTCTTGTTTTACTAACATATTTGCTAATTGTGGACCCATTCGAGCTTGTAATAAACCCATAAACCTGTCTAATGTAGCGACATCTTGTTGTTGTTGAGCTTGTGCTAATGGCGAAGATGATCTAATTTTTATTTCTCTACCATTAACTACAGGTAATTTAATTTTTCCCTGCTTCTTTAAAATATATAAAACTCTTTGTAATACAGGATTTACTAATTCGGCTTGTAAACGACCAAATGCTGCTCCTATTTGGCGTGATAAATCAGCCATTCTTTCTGCAACTTCAGTTGCTGACATTGGAGTTTTTTCATTAGGATTACCTAACATATCATTATATAAGGCTTTTTTAATATTTGTTCGCATATCTTTAATAACAATATCCGATACTCTAAAATCTCCTGCTGCTTGTACTGGTGTCAATCCTGTGCTTCCTAATGCTTTAGGTATAATCGTTCCGGGAATTAATTGAATATTATCAACATTAATAACGCCATCATCCTCAACTTGATACATACCAGAAATTGCCATTTGTGCATTTTCTAAAATAAGTTCTATAACTAAGTTAGCTGTTTTAATTGCAGGTAATGCCATTTGAAGTGGACCTCTACCAAAAACTTCTCCAGCACATTTACTCCATCTATAAACAAGAAATGGATTTGAACCAATACCTTTAAATACTTTAGAGTGTAGTTTTGCTTGATAGAGTTCCGATATTACACAAAAAACATTTTCTTCCTCTTTTGTGTTGTCATAGTTGCGATAACAAACTTCAATAATTTTACAATCTCTTTCTGGGTCTTTTACCATATCATCTACCATTCTGGGAGGAAGAACAGCTTCGGGATAAGCATTAAGTAATTGCTTAAATTTAATACGGCGTTCCCTAAAGATATGATCTATTTTATCATCGTGCCCTGAATCTAATAATACTTGTGGTAAAGGAAGTGCTTTAAAACGAATAGGATTAACAGCATCTCCTTCTTCAACAACAAGAACACCTGTACCCACAGCCATATCTAAAAATGATTCGTGAACCTCTTGAGCAAAATTAGAATTTTGAATAACTTCAAATACATAATCTGTCACATTATCAAGGATAACATTAACTTCTTTTTTATTTTCTTCGGGTATTTCTGTTCCGGCTGTTAGTTCTGCCCATCGAGCATAACTAGGAACTATTCCTGATTGTAAACGAGAAGCAAATTCTTGAACACCGACTACTGCCGTTTCATCAAATATGCGTTCACTTCGTTTTGCAGCAATACTTTCTGAATAAAAGGATTCTCTTTGTGGTAAAGCATACTCATAACAATCTTCCATAATAGGCATCCATTGATCCTTTATGGCTTTTGCTTTTTCGTAACGCTTTAATAAACGGCGAACCTCAGAGTCGTTAATGTCAGTAACGACAGTTTGTGGTTTAACATCTACGACCATTTAAACACCCAAAGTTTGACGACCAGCTTGTTCTAACATTGCACTAGCAAAACCTTGACCGCCTTTTCTACCACTAAGTAAAGATCGTCTACCTCGGCGACCAGCAATGTCCGCTAATGTTTCTTGGTATCTTTCATCCTTTAACTTAGCTTTTTCTGCCATTTCTTTACGCCTCGATGCGGCTCTTTGTGCCCGTAACGATACATCTACTGGTGGTGGCGGTGGTGGTGGTGGGGGTCTACTACCTCCTCCTGAACACATCCTTACCTCCTTCTTTCGTAAATATTTTTTGGTTTAAGTGTAAATACATTATAATTTTTCTTCGCTATTATAGGTTTATCAAACTTTCTTCCGATTGTCAAAGTTCTTCCTTCTCCTGCTCCTAACATTAAATATTGAAGTGCATCGTGAATATGTGAAAATCTATTTTTATTTGGCTTTTCATCATAGCGTTCTCCGCTTACTTGTAAGCGTCTATAATGATATCCCCCTGCAAATCCTCTAATTAAATTATTACAAGACTTATCAATTAAAATACCTGATTCACCATCAACCATTCTATTTAAAGTTGCACTTACTGATTCTATGCGTAAGGCAACATCATTACTTGGTGCTGGTCGAGCCATTATTCCTTTTCCTCGTAGTATTTGAAAAGGTGTGTTTTCATCTGTTTGTACCCTATGATCACCAGCAGGATCACCAAATATATGAAAAGGTCGTGGTAAATACTTTGCCATACTTTGTTTCATTAGTTCTGAGAATTTTACAATACCCATATCTTCGGCTACTAATTCTTCTAGTATAACCCATCGATGCCTTATTTTTTGAGCAAATACACAAGCAGGGGTCAAACCAAAATCTATACCTACATAAATAGGAAGATGTTCAGCTATGGCTATTTCTCCTCTTGCTATATGAACTTCTTCTTTAAATGATTCATAAACAGGTTTACCATCTTCTATATTTCCTAATTTATTAAGAACATAAACATCAATCCACGATTTAGTTTTACCGCGAATAATATTAGAATAATAATTTTCTGTAAGGTTAGCTTTGTTTTCAGAAACCTTATTTTTTTCATAAGTTTCTATTTCATTGTTCTTATTGCGTACTTCGAGCATTGCGGGAGGTTGATTAAAAAATTTCCAGTTATCTGGCTTTATTAACATCTTAGCTTCTTGTTTACTAATATAGTCAGGTATAACTGTTTCTCCTGCCATTATTGACCACCAATGATCAGTATTTGGGGGATTGGTATCACAAACGACTCCGTACCATGTTGGACCACCATCACGCATAGATGGAAAACGACCAACACGCATAGAACAAGCATCAATAATTGACTTAGGAATTTCTCTTGCTTCATTTATCCATACTCCTGTTAATTCAAGGGATAACAGTTTTTTTACATCTTCGGGTCTATCTAATGCCAAAAATATAACTTCACACTCTATATCACCTTTTTTTAATTTGTGAGTATACGGAACACTCCAAGTAAAGTTTCCCCAATCATCTTCGGGAAACCAATCCAGCCAAGTCTTTATAGTTGTGGTTTTTAATTGTGGGTTAGTGTTACGAATAACAGCCCATCGTGTTTTTCGTATTCCGTCATCACTTGGTTTTTGATTAATAGCTCGTTTAATTATTTCTATACAACAAGCTACCGACTTACCACTTCCAACTGGACCTCGGATTCCTCTAAAAAAAGTATCGTCTTTTAGAAATTCTTTAAGAACATTACCATCAGGTTTATAATTTAGTGATCCCATAATCTACTGCTAACTGATAAAGTTTTTCTCTCGCTTCTTCTGATAGAGATTCTATAATTCTATCGGCTTCGTGGTTAGTCACAAACTCTTTTGGGTAATGTTTCATATGCTGTGATTTAACAACAGTACGAAGCGTATCAATCTCTCTAATAGTATATTTAGTGAATATTGTCATTTTTTTGCCCTATTCCGTGAACGACTTATTATTCTTAAATTTCGTTTTGCATTGTTTCTGGGGTTGCCATCTAAATGATCAATATCTTTTTTATCGCCTTTCTTTACGCGTCTTTTTCGTAAGAGATAGCGTCTAACTTTATTCCGATGTGCTCGATCCTTTTTAGACTTTGAGGAACTTTGAAATTTTTTATATTCTTTTTTATAGTTTCTTTTTTTAGACTTCTTTGGCATTGAGGATATGCTCCTTCGCCATTCGATACGCAGCTTCTTTTGAATGACCCTTAATCATTTTAAATTCTGCGTACTGTTTAATTTTAGCTAAGTTATGACTATGTTGATCGGCTTTAAAGTTCGCAATCATCGCATCAGCCGTTTTTTCGCTACGATTTTTTTTTGTCATTTTTGCGTTCTTTGTTTATGTTTCTTAACTATAGACTTTAAAGAACCACCCGTTCTGTCGTGATCAGCTGTGTTTTTTAACAAACTTTTTAACATTCGTCCTAAAGAAAATGTCTTTTTCTTTTTTTTCGGACCTTGTTTTACATCAGGTAAATGTTTATATGCGTCAGGATAAGCCTCCATATTCGATTTTACAATATTGTCTAAAACATTACCACTACGCCATCCACCTATATATTTATACTTTGTCGTCTTATTTTGTAATCTTGTTTTCTTTTTGTTGTTTTCGTCAACAAGTCTTCGGTGTTTCTTAGTATCGACTTTATGAGGTTTATTTTTCTGTGCATCTGTTTTCTTTGGAACTTTAGGTCTTGCGATTGCTTTAGGCATTTTATTCAGAGGTTTCACATTAGATTTTGAATCAGCAGCAGGACCACCTTGTGTGCCGGTTACACCTTTACCAGTTGTAGAACGCACATCGTC
>VTLG01007720.1_pt1 | contig 32130 bp, 16 predicted proteins | sample 4694571 | NCBI WGS metagenome assembly VTLG01 (sample SAMN12604809, study PRJNA352737) | marine metagenome | biome: ENVO:00000447; feature: ENVO:00000209|ENVO:00000569|ENVO:01000036; material: ENVO:00002151; isolation source: viral sequences binned using virsorter ...
TTCTGCACACTTTATTATTATGATTATGTCCACTAACTTTGCATTTTTCTTACTAGAGCAAACTGATAATGGAGCAGACATATTAGCAGTCCTAGATGATATTCAAGAGGTGACAGATACAGTCCTATAACTAACAACAACTGTGTGTCCCTTGTGTATAACATAGGGGACACAGTTTATTGGTATTAGTGTTAGTGAATGGGACAGTATTGTGTGGGTTTATTATATTTTATGTGGGGTGCGCGATCGAAAAAAAGCAAGAGACCCTAACCTACAGAGGTGACAAATTGAGAGAGAGATATCAATATTAAAAAATTTTTCCCTATAAAAAATTGCCCATGAAGTTTTTACTCTTATTACCTTTTAAAATAGGTAATTTTTTTATGTGGACTACCTTTGGAATTGTGGTGGTTTTCATATATAACATAGTAACGTAGATGATATGGAAACAGAGAGTTATCACATTTATGCAAAGGACAGAGTTCTTTATTGTAACTTGGAGAGAGAAGACTTTGAGGAGAAATGGCAACTCCTTAATGTGATGGTAGGATTGCTCAAGACATCATATACAGAGAAGGACTTATCATATATTAAACTTGCCCCCAAAGCAGGTATTGGAGGACCAGGTAGGGTTATCCACAAACAGGAATGGGAAGAGGATTCTTATTGACATAATACATAATATACTCTATAATTGAATTGAAGGTATTACAGAATTATGGCAAAAGGATTTACTGTCAAAGCAGCAGCACCCAAAGTAAAAGTACCTGATTGGGATTATGATGCTATCAAAGAAAGAATGAAAGGTAAGACAATAGTATTTTGCTTACCAGGTAGAGGATGTAGTTATATCTTTTTAAAGAATTTTGTACAGTTATGTTTTGACATGGTACAGAATGGTATGTCTATACAGATTAGTCAAGACTACTCATCTATGGTTAACTTTGCTAGATGTAAGGTATTGGGTGCTAATGTTCTCAGAGGACCTAAGCAAACACCTTGGGATGGTAAACTAGAGTATGACTATCAGTTATGGATTGACTCTGATATTGTCTTCACTACAGAAAAGTTCTGGCAGTTGTGTGATATGGCAGTTCCAGCAGAGGGTGATGAAAGACCTATTTCAGCAGGTTGGTATGCTACTGAAGATGGCACAACCACCTCAGTTGCTCACTGGTTAGAGGAAGATGATTTCAGAAAGAATGGTGGAGTGATGAATCATGAAACTGTAGAGACTATGAGTAAGAGGAAGAAGCCTTTCACAGTAGACTACACAGGTTTTGGTTGGGTATTAATTAAGAAGGGTGTCTTTGAGAACCTTCCTTATCCTTGGTTTGCTCCTAAGATGCAAGTCTTTGAATCTGGGGCAGTACAAGATATGTGTGGTGAAGATGTCTCATTCTGTTTAGATGCCATTGAAGGTGGTGAAGAGATATGGTGTGACCCTCGTATTAGGGTGGGTCATGAGAAAACAAGAGTAATCTAGGAGACCTCTAATGACACTATCAAAACAAGTAGAAGACTCACTGGATGAGGCACTATCATCACTAAGAAATGCTCTTGCCTTTGCTGCAAGGAATGAGGAGGTTTATGTAAGTAAACACATTGCTGATATTATGCATTCTATTGATAATATTAAGCACGTCACCAATCTGATGGCGATCTCTGATAAAGTAATGAAACAACTAGAGGAGGAAGAAGACTAATGCCTGTGCGAAAATCTCTCTCTGGGAATGAGTTTGTAGAAACCATACCCAAGAAAACAAGTCAAGGTAGGGGTAAACACACAAAATATGCTGCTACTAGTTCCAATAAACCTAAAAAAAGGTATAGAGGACAAGGAAGATGAGGAAGGAGACCTAAGGGTCTCTTTTTTTATGATAAATAACTTATATTTACCGTTGTTTCATGCCTGTAGAAAGGATTAGTAGGGGATTCAAAGACCTTAGTATGTCATTTGAAGTAAATCCTATTAATGACGACCTAATTAGTGTCAAAAATAGGACAGCAATAGCACGTTCTATTAGGAATTTGGTGCTTACAGTGCCAGGTGAGCGTTTTTTTAATGAAGATTTAGGTTCAAGAGTGAGTGAAATACTCTTTGACAACCTAGATGAGATTTCTGCTTCAGCCATAAGGGATGAAATTGAAGAAACCATCATTAAATATGAACCAAGAGTTAAATTAGATAATGTACAAGTGAAACCTAATTATGATAATAATGAATTTGATGTTACTATTACCTATGATATCATAGGAATTGATGTTTTATCACAACAATTAAATTTTGCACTACAGTCAACAAGATAAATGGCATTAGTAAACTTTACAGATCTAGATTTTGATCAGATAAAGACCTCACTTACTGATTATTTGAGGGAAAATTCTGATTTTACTGATTATGATTTTGAAGGATCTAATCTTTCTAACATAATTGATGTCTTAGCATACAATACTTACATCTCCTCATACAATGCTAACATGATTAGCAATGAGGTTTTCATAGATAGTGCTACTTTGAGAGAAAATGTAGTAGCATTAGCACGTAATATAGGTTATACACCCAGATCAAGGACTGCAGCAAAGGCAATAATTTCATTTTTTGTAGATACAACTGGTTTTACTACCAAACCTGTCACCTTAACACTTAAAAAAGGTATTGTAACCACTTCTGCATCTGTTTTTGGGTCAGAAAGTTACTCTTTTTGCATTCCAAGTGATGTAACAGTGCCTGTAGTTGATGGAATTGCTACTTTTAACAATGTTACAATCTATGAAGGCACATATTTAACCTCAAATTTCACTGTTTCATCAGAAACACCTGCTCCACCATCAAGATATACCTTAGATAATGAAAATATTGACACTTCTACTCTTGAAGTGACTGTAAGAGACACTGAATCTAGCACTTCTTCTAAAAAATATGTATTTTCTGATACTTTAATAGAAGTTACCTCCTCTTCTAGGGTCTATTTTATTCAAGAAATTGAAGATCAGAGATATGAGCTCATTTTTGGTGATGGTGTCTTTGGAGAAAAGTTAAAATCACTGAATTATATTGAAGTTTCCTATATTACTAGTAATGGATCTGCTGCAAATGGAGTTTCTTCCTTTAATTTTAATGGAAGAATTGTAGATAACAATAATAACCTTATAAGTACAGGAATTTCTATACTTTCTACTGTAAATGAGTCAGTAGGAGGCAAAGAAATTGAATCTGTAGACTCTGTGAAGCGTTTTGCTCCTAAAATTTACTCTACATTCAATAGAGCAGTCACATCAAATGATTATGAGGCACTAATTCCCAAAATTTACCCAGAAACTGAGTCAGTTTCAGCTTTTGGAGGTGAAGAATTGAGTCCTCCTCAATATGGAAAGGTTTTTATCACTATAAAACCATTTTATGGTCCTTATGTACCAGATTCCATCAAAAATAACCTCAATACCATGCTCAGAAAGTATTCTGTTGCTGGAATTGTCACTGAAATACAGGATCTTAAATATTTGTATATTGAGACTCATATTAATGCTTATTATAATCCAAGTTTAGCAGCAAATTCAGATGCTGTTAAAGCAGTGGTGTCAAATAACATTAATTCTTATGCTGATTCATCTGAAATGAATCAATATGGTGCTAAATTTAAATATAGTAAATTTCAAGCTGTTGTAGATAATAGTAATGATTCTATAACTTCAAATATTACAAAAATAGAAATAAGAAGAGATTTAAAACCAGCATTGAATCAAAATGCAGAATATGAACTATGTTTTGGTAATTCATTCTATATAAAAAGAATGGATGGTTATAATATCAAATCATCAGGATTTAATATCTTTGGTGTAGCTAATACTGTGTATTTAAGTGATACTCCTAATGCTAATGGGAAAACAGGAAATCTATTCTTATTCACTTTATCATCTAGAGCTAATCCTACAATTATTTCTAATAATGTAGGAACTATTGATTATGGAAGAGGTGAAATAATAATTAAACCTATTAATATCACTGGAACATCTAAACAAGTTCAAAATATTCCAATAATAGAAATGTCTGGTTGTCCTGAGTCAAATGATGTAATAGGACTACAAGATCTATATTTACAGTTGGATATTAGTAATAGTACAGTTGATATGATTGCTGATACTGTTAGTTCAGGTGATAATACATCAGGTAATCTTCATACATCAACATCAAGTTATATGATTGGAGATATAGCTAGATTGACTGAAAGTGAGAGGGTAAATACATCCCTTCTCTCCTCAGATACATATGTAGTAGGATCTTCTAATTTAGAACTTTTGGGAGACTCTAATCCTACTCCTACATCATCAACTTCAGGATATTAATTCTATTGCAAAATGCCAGAAAATAAAAGAGTTAAAATTAGTTCAGTTGTTAAGAACCAACTGCCAGATTTTATAAAAGCAGATTTTCCTCTTGCTGGTGAATTTTTAGCACAATATTATACTGCCTTGGAGGGTCAAGGGTCTACATTAGATGTTTTACAAAATATTGACAAATATGTTAAAGTTGATGAATTAACAGATTTAATAGATTCTACAAGTCTTTCTGCTAATGTAGGAATTGCTGATAATACTATAAATGTAAGCTCTACTACTGGATTTCCTGATTCTTTAGGATTGATTGAAATAGATTCTGAAATTATAACATATACTGGTATTACCACCAACTCCTTTACTGGATGTTCTAGAGGATTTAGTGGAATTACATCTTATAGGAATCCTACTAAATCAGATGAACTTCTTTTTTCTAAATCTGGAATTTCTACGCATTCATCAGGAACAGTAGTTAATAATTTAAGTATTAGATTTTTAAAAGAATTTTTTAAGAAGGTAAAAACTCAAATTACACCAGGATTTGAGGAAAGGGCGTTAGATGATGATATAGATGAAAGATTATTTGTCAAACAGTCAAAAGATTTTTATTCTTCTAAAGGTACAGATCAATCCTTTGAAATTCTGTTCAGAGCTCTCTATGGAAAGGATGTAGAAGTCATTAAACCACGTGATTTTCTTTTCATACCCTCAGATGCTAATTATAAGGTTTCAAAGCAAATAGTAGTTGAAGCATTAGATGGAGATCCTATGGATCTCATCAATAGAAACTTATTTCAGGATGATGTTTATGGATTTCCTAAAGCTAATGCTGCTATTAGTGATATTGAAAAAATAGTAAGAGGAGGAAAAACATATCACAGATTAAGTTTAGATTATGACCATAATTTAGATAAAGTAAGTGGAGATTTTTCCATACATCCTAGTACTAAATTAGTAGATACTGTTTCTGTAGGTTCTACTGTCATGACAGTAGATTCTACAGTGGGATTTGGTACAACAGGAGTTTTAATAGCAAATTATGCAGATGGAACTTTTAATACTATTAAATATACATCTAAATCTTTAAATCAATTTTATGGATGTTCTGGAGTAGATAAAAGTATTCAACCAACTCAGAATTTAAGATTAGATACATTTGCGTATGGATATTCTGGAATTGGAACTGCTAGTGTAGTAAAAGTTAGAGTAACTGGAGTTTTATCTGATTTAGAATGTGAATTTAATACCACATATTATAATGAAGAGGGTAACATTATAGAACCTAAGGGTTTAGGTGCTGTTTCTAAAAGTAAGGTAACTGAAAATTTACTTACAAATATTAGTATCACTTATAATGTAGAATCTATTGAACTTATTGACTCTTCTAACTTTACTTATAAATTAAATCTTTTTAATGATCATAATTTCATTGTTGGGGATGATGCTCTTATTAATGATATATCATGTTCTATTATTTCACTTGTAAGTTCTAAAGAAGTTTTAATTAAAGGTTCTGGTGAATTAAATCCAGCAATATCATATAGAATACAAAGATTATTGTCTAAAGTTAATTTAAGCAATTATCCTGATGCTAATATCTATACTTCAAACATTCAAAATTCTTATATAGATGACGATAATGTATATATTACCTCTCCTTCACTTCCAAGTTATTTTGGTGATGCGTTAGACATTAGAGAAACTGATATTACATTTTCAGGTTCCTTTGAGGAGAGCACTGACATAAACATTCCCAATCATGGATTAATAACTGGAGAAAAGGTAACATATGTTAATGGTGGTGATAGTAATAAATTAGATTTAAGCGAAAGTGAGTATTTTGTTAAAAAGGTAGATATTAACACTATTAAACTTTCAAAAAGTAGTGCAAATATTTCTAATTCAATATATGTCTCTTTTAGTGGAACTGTAACTAATAATAAATTTGAGTTGTCTAGATTTTCTAAAAAATCCATACAATCTCATAAATTAATAAGAAAAATTCAAAATCCAGTTTCATCATTAGTTAAGAAACCAACTCCTAGAGGAAAAACTGGTATTTTGGTAAATGGGGTTGAAATATTAAATTATAAGTCTAATGATGTTGTTCATTATGGACCAATTGAAGAAATTGCAGTTACCAGTGGTGGTGATAATTATGATGTCATAAATCCACCAATTTTATCAGTTTCTGATGGAGTTGGTCTTGGTGTATCTGCATACTGTGAAGTACAAGGTTCTGTAGAAAGAATTGATGTTATAGATGAAGGTTTTGATTACCTTTCTGCTCCTACTTTAAAAATAAGTGGTGGAAATGGATCTGGATGTATTGCATATGCTAATTTAATTCAAAAAGAACATTCTTTAACATTTGACTCTACTGAGCTTGGTGGATTAGTTAATTTAACAAATAATACAATTGGATTCTCAACTTTCCATAAATTTAGAGATGGAGAACTAATAACTTACAATACAGACACTCAAACTGCAATTGCTGGATTAACCACTAATGCTGCATACTATTGTGCTATAAAAGATTCAACCACTGTCTCATTACACAATAATTATGTAGATGCTATTGCTGGAGTGTCTAGTGTTGGACTTACAGATTATGGTGTAGGTATTCAAGAAATAAAATGTGCAAATAAGAAAAGAGTAGTTAGTTCTATAAGTATTGGTAGTTCTGGTTCAGGATATACTAATAGATTAACATCAGTAGCATCTGCTGGTATTAATACTGCTAATAATATAATTAATATTCCTAATCATGGATATAAGACTGGAGAACTTATAAGATATGATAATAAGACCACTCCTATTATTGGTCTTACTACTTTAACAGATTATTATGTTACTGCTGTAGATGGTGGTTCATTTAAATTATCTGCTGTTGGTGTAGGGTCTACTCCAGCTAATTTCTTCATGAGAAATAAGAAATATGTTGAATTATTGTCTGGTGGTGTAGGAATCAATGAATTTAATTACACACCAGTTACAGTGTCATTAACTGGTCATATAGGAGTATCTACACTATCAGGTCAAAACTTTAATGCGTCTTTAAGACCTGTTGTAAGGGGATCTGTTAAGTCTGTATATATTGCTGATGGTGGTGTAGGATATGGATCTTCAGATATAATCAATTATAATAGACAACCAGTTTTTACTCCTAAGAGTGGTAAGAATGCCCAATTGCTTCCTATAGTATCAATAGAAGGTAAGATAAAAGAAGTATTAGTATTAAACGCAGGTTCTGAATATAATTCTCCTCCTGATCTAACAGTGGAAGGAACTGGTCAAGGAACTAAAATTATTCCTATTATAAAAGGTGGTTCTATTGAATCAGTTAAGATAATCAATAGTGGTATAGGACATACTTCTACAAATGCTACTATAAGAGTAACATCTAATGGAGATGGTGCTAAGTTTTATTCTAGTCCAAAAATTTGGACTATTAATAGTGTTGAAAGATTAGTACAGAATGATCAAATTACAACTGATGATGGAATTGTAAGCACTGGATTGAATGATGAATATGGTTTACAATACTCTCATTTATATGCTCCTAGAAAATTAAGACAATCTTCTTATATTAAAAAAGCTATAGGTGATAAGGAAGTTTTTGTTCCTGATTTATCTCTTGAAAATGATATTGAACAAGTATCAGTGAGTCATTCACCAATCATTGGATGGTCTTATGATGGAGCTCCAATTTATGGTCCATATGGATATACTAATGCTTCTGGTGGTCCAATTAAAATTATACAATCAGGATACTCTCCATCCATATCTAGCACTAGACCAAATCCTCTCACATCTAATGGTGAGATGATATATTCTGAAGGATTCTTTGTAGAAGATTATAGTTTCTCAGATGATAAAGATTTAGATGAACATAATGGCAGATTCTGCAAAACTCCTGAATATCCAAATGGTGTTTATGCTTACTTTGCTCTTATAAACCCAACTATAAATGATGATGAGGGTTCATTTAAAAATTATAGAAAACCTCAATTCCCATATTTTATAGGTAATTCTTATAAGTATCAATCTATTGATTATAATTTTGATTATAAGTCAAATCAAGATCTAGTAAATCTTAATAATACAAATTTAGTTAGAAATACTTCTCCATACAATTTCCTTCTTGGAGATAGTAGTTATGATTTTCTAGTCAATCCTAGCAAACTCCATAAACAAAGAACATATGTTGATGCTACTACTTCTGGAAATATAGAAGAAGTTGGAATTAACACTGGAGGAATAAACTATAAAGTTGGAGATGAAATAGTATTTGAAGATGTAAGTTCTAGTGGTTATGGATCTAAGGCATCTGTTAGCTTTATTGAAGGAAAAACTGTAAATCAAGTTAGTGTTGCTTTTACTGAGTTTTCTAATGTAGAATTTATACTTGGACAGTATGCTGGTCAATTTGTTGGTTATACTACCAATCCTCATAATTTCTATCATAGAGAAACTACACATATCTCAGGGTTAAGCACTAGTGGAATTACAGATAATTCTACAATTCAAATTGGTGTAACTACTGACACCTTTAAATTATATAATGCAGTTAATGCTTCTTCTAACACTGGTATAGTAACTTATTTTAATTTAGATTATGTTACTAATATAAAAGAAAATGATCTTTTGGGAATAGGTACTGAATGTGTTAAAGTTTTAAATGTAGATCATGATTCAACTAGGATTAGGGTTATTAGAGAATATAATTCTACTACAGGAGCAGCTCATACTGCTGATAGTTTAGTTTCGCAAAAACCAAGAAATTTTGTTTTTAATTCTCAATCAAAATTACAAAGGTCTGATTTTAGATTAAATAAAGAACTTTATTTCAACCCATCAGAATCAATAGGATTGGGTACAATTTCTGGTGTTGGGATTGGATCAACTTTATCATTCTCAAATCCAGGTGCTGGAATAAGTGAAATATTCATTCCTACTAAAGCACTTTATTTTAAAGATCATGGATTATTAACTGGTGATGCTTTAACTTATAATACAAATGCAGGAGCTGCTGTATCAGTATCAACTGATGGTATTGATGGATTTGCTCTCACTCAAGGACAAACTGTATATGCAGCAAGATTAACAAATGATTTAATTGGAATAGCAACATCTAGAGTTGGTTTGGGATCTACTGGTTCTTTGGTTGGTATTAATAGCACTACTAATACTTCATCATTATATTTCATAGGTGTTGGTACTGGTGTATATCATAGTTTAAAAACCAGTTTTGATAATGTATTAACAGGATCATTAAGTAGATGTTTTGTTACAGTATCTACTGCTTCTACTCATGGACTTGAAGTACAAGATAATATTAGATTGAGAGTTCAACCTGGAATAACCACTACTTTAAAAGTAGCATATAATGATTATAATAGAAGATTAGTAATAGATCCTAGAACTTTTGGTTCTGGTGATGTAAGTGTTGGTAATAATACTATTACTATTGCTAGACATGGTTATAAGAATGGGCAAAAAGTTATTCATACTGCAACCACTTCTTCTGGTGGATTAGTGGATAATGCAATTTATTATGTAGCAATTATTGACAAAAATACTATAAAATTATCTAATAATTATTATGATGCTATAAATTTAGAACCAAAGGTAATTGATATTACTAGTGCTTCTGCTGGTACTATTTCTCCTATAAATCCTCCATTATCTTTAGAGAAAAATTTAAAGATATATTTTGATCTTTCAGACTCCTCATTATCATTTAATGATGGTGGAGTTTCTTATAGTGCATTTGATTTTAATCTTTACACTGATTTTAACCTTAATAATTCCTTTGTTACTTCAGGAGAAACTGATGATTTTAATGTGGTCAGATCTGGAAGAATTGGTATAGATGCAAATGCTAATGTTACCATTAAAAATGTTAAAGAAATTAATCAAACATTATATTACAATTTAAATCCTATAAATGAAAATTTAAATAATTCTATCAAAATTGGTATTATTAGGGATACTGATAATATTAAAAATTCTAATTCAGCTTTTCTTCTTCCAAATGCATTAAGTGGAGATAGAAGTCTAGTGGGAGTAGGATCTACTACATTTTCTTTTATAACACCATCAATTCCTCAAAAATTAGAATATACATCTTCAGATGGTGTATTTTCTTATCTAACTGATTCTTTAAATGTTGATGGTCCTATAGGACGCATTGAGGTAGAAAATAGAGGATTTGAATATAAGACTTTGCCTGGAATTAGTACCATAATAACAACTAGTGGAAAAAATGCTATTTTAGAAACAAAAGGAACTTCTATTGGTAGAATAAGTAAAAGTACAATTAAAGATATTGGATTTGATTATTCTGTAGATAAAACTCTTAGACCTGAAGCTAATGTACCTCAATTAATTAAATTAGACTTACTTACTTCTCTTGACACAATTGGTATTACTTCAGTTGGTAAAAATTATCTAGAATCTCCTGGTTTGGTTCTTTTAGATGGATTGACTAAAAAAGAAGTTAGTGATGTTGAATTGGATTATGAATTAGGTGATACTCAAGTTAGTATTTTGAAAAATACTAAAACTTTGAATAATGTTACTCCCATTATAATTCCTACAAGTAATTCTAGTGGATTTACTATTAATAATATAGACTATGATGATGGTAATAAAAATGTAACAATAACTATTGGAGCTAGTTTTAGTGATGCTGCTGATTATCCATTTGAGGTGGGTAAGAAAGTAATGATTGAAGGTGTTAGTGTTGGACTTGGTAGCACTGGTAAGGGTTATAATAGTGAGAATTATGATTATACTTTATTTGAAATATTAGAAACTGATCCTAATATTGGAGGAACTCTAGGAACTGTAAGATATAGTTTATCTAATATTCTTGCAGATGGAGATATTCCAGGTACATTTAAATCTAATTTGTCTTCTGCTAAAATCATAGCTGAGAAAGATTTCCCTATTTTTGATATTAAATTAAAAATTGATGAATTTGAAAAAGGAGAGGATGTAGTTTCTGGTTCTTCTAGAGGAACTGTACAATCTTGGAATAGTTTGTATGGTTATCTTAGGATATCTTCTATTCAAGATTTTGAAATAGGAAAAAATTTCATAGGTCAGTCTTCTGGAACTCAAGGAACTATTACTGAAGTAATAACAGATGATTCATTATATGATATTGGATCTTCTTCTATAGTAAAAGAAGGATTTCAAAATAATACTGGATTCTTAAATGATAATTTACAAAGAGTTTTTGATAGTGATTATTATCAGTATTTCTCATATTCATTAAAATCAGAGTGTGAATATGAAAAGTGGAAAGAACCAGTATCTACTTTAAATCACACAGCAGGATTTAAAAAGTTTAGTGATTTAATCATTAGAAATGAAGAAGAAGTTGGAGTTTCTACTATTCAAACAGGAACTGTGTTTGAGGTTGTGAATGATTTAATTTCAATAATGGATTTGAATACAGTATTTGATTTTGATTTAGTAAGAGAGAAAACTTTAACAATAGGTTCTAGAACTATTTCAGATGAAGTAGTTTTTGATACTAGAATTCTCGCAGACTATAGTGAATCTATTGGTAATAGAGTATTAACCATTGATGATATTAGTACTGAGTTTAATAATAATGCTAGAACTGATGCTTTCATGTCTGTTGATAGTTTCAATTTAGCAAGTGTAAGATATAGGAAATATATTAGTTTTATTAGAGATAAGAGATTTACTAAAGAAAGGCAGATCTTATTAGTTTCTGCACTTCATGATGATAGTGGTAATATCTTCTTAAATCAATATGGTAGAGTTGAAACCAATACTGACCTTGGTGAGTTTGGTGGAGATTTGGGTTCTTTTGATATGGATATTGCTGGTGATGATGGAAGACTCTTATTCTTCCCTAAGAAGTTTAAATTTAACAATTATGATGTATCTAATATAGCATTTAATATTTCTGAGAGTGTTGTTGGTGTAGCTTCTACTGGATTGGGTGGTATTGTTAATATTACAAGTAGCACCACAACCATACCTTTAGGAATCACTACACAGCATAGTATTGTATCTTTTGCTACCACTTATAGGGGATCTAAGGTTCTAGTGGCATACGCTGCCAGCGATGCATCCTACTGGGAGCATGATGAGATAACTCTAGTTCATGATGGAACTAATGTAGATATGATTGAGTATGGACAGTTATCTACAGGTAATGTTGGTAGTGCTTCTGGAGAACCTGGTCTTGGAACTTATAGTGCATATATTGCTGGTTCTAGAGTTCATCTAGATCTTCATCCTACTGTTAGCACAGCAAGCACATATGTTGCTAATACTGTACATGTTGACTTTGGAAATGCATCATCTGCTGGTGTTGGTACTACATCATTAAATACTTCCAATTTAGATTCTAGATATACTGCTATATCTGCTAGTGGTTCTCCTTCTGCTACTACAGTAGCACAGTATGAAACTGAGACATTTAATGGTGCTTATTATGTTGTATGTGTAGAAGATACTACTAATAGTCATTATCAAATATCAGAGGTCATAGTAGTTGATGATGGCACTACTGCTTTCATAACAGAGTATGCTATCAACCAAACTGTCACCAACCTTGGTGATTTTGATGCTGCTATTTCTGGGGACAATACTACTTTAACATTCACACCTATAGCTAGTGCTAATGTTCAGGTTAGGGTATTCCAAGCTGCTATGAGACTAGTTGATGAAGCAAATACCATTACTGAAATAGATTTAGAAAATGCAACCATTGATACTGGTTTTGGTGCTTATACTGCTACTGAAACTGATGTTAAGAGGGCATTTGAACTTAAGCATAGACAACTACCAATCTTTAAGAGAGACTTTGTAGGAAGTGCTTCTACTACTGTCAATTTAACAGAAGATACAATTACTTTACCAGATCATTATTTTGTTACTGGTGAAGAATTAACTTACAGATATACTGGAGCTGGAACTACTTCTGCTATTGAAATTGAATCACAAGCTATCACTGGATATGGCACTACAGATAAAATGCCTTCTACAGTATATGCTGTTAAGGTAGATGATACTTCTATTAGACTTGCTACTTCTGCTGAAAATGCATTAAAGACTACACCTACTTATTTGGATATCACTGCTGTTGGTGTTGGAACTTCTCATTCCTTTACTTCAAAGAAACAAAACTCAAGATGTATATTAAGTATTGATAATATAGTCCAATCACCAATAGTTGCTACTGCTGTAACTACTACTATCACTGCTGATGTATCTGCTACTACAGATAAGATTAAAATATCAGGAATAACATCTATTACTGGTGGTGATATGTTGAAGATTGGTGATGAGATTATGAAGGTTGATTCTGTTGGATTGGGTGCTACCAACGTTCTACTGGTTACTAGACCTTGGATGGGTACACAATCAACTTTACATAGTGATGGAACTTTAATTACCAAGGTAGATGGGGCATATAATATTGTAGATAGCACTGTTAACTTCTATACTGCTCCTGTTGGTTTAACTCCATTATCAACCACTACAAACGAACCAGATGAGAGGGACTTTGTTGGTATAGCTACTCACTCCACTTTTAACGCAAGATCATTTATGAGATCTGGTATTACTGGTAGTGCTGATGAACCTTATGCTGGTAACTATATTTTTGATGATATTTCTGCTAACTTTACTGGATTGACAACTGAGTTTACTCTTAAATCTGATGGAAGTGATATAGCAGGATTCTCAACTAATAATGCTCTTATATTAGTCAACCAAGTTCCTCAAGGACCACAAAGATATACTGGTGGTGTTGCTGTTGCTGGTGATTACACTCTAATTGAAGGTAGTGTAGGTATTACTAGTATTCAGTTTACAGGATCTATCTCATCAGTAGCATCTGATCCAAATAGTTCTAATGTTCCTCTTGGTGGTGTTATTGTTTCTGTTGGATCTACAGAAGGTTTAGGTTATCAACCATTAGTTGCTGCAGGTGGTACTGCTGTTGTTTCTGGATTGGGTACTATTAGTTCTGTAAGTATAGGAAATAGTGGATCAGGATATAGAACTGGTATTCAAACTGTTGTAAATGTGGGTGTTCAAACATTAAGCACTGGAGCACCTAATATTGAGTTTATTGGTACTGCTGCTATCAGTGGTGGTAATATTGTAAGTGTTGCTATCACTAATCCTGGTACTGGTTATACATCAACTAATCCTCCATTGGTTGTCATAGATGAACCATTATCTTATAGCAATATGCCTCTATTCTACTCTTCAAATCAATCTGGAGTAGGATCAGAAGCAAGAGCAAATGTAGTTGTTGGTTTGGGTGGTAGTGTTATTGATTTTGAAATTACCAATCAAGGATATGGATATGGTGAAACTCAAAAGTTAACCATAGGTGTTGGTGGTACTGTGGGTATTCCAACTGCAGGTGCTACTGAGTTTAGAGAATTCCAACTCACAGTTAATGAGACTGTAAGTGATAGTTTTGCTGGATGGACAGTTGGAGACTTCCAAGTTTTAGATCCTTTAGATTCTCTATTTGATGGAAAGACAATTTCTTTTGCTTTGAATCTTAATGGCACTCAACAAACTATTCAATCTAAACCTGGTTCAAATATAGATGTTGAAGTTCTTTTATTAGTATTCATTAATGATATTCTTCAAAGTCCTGGAGATGGATATGAATTTAAAGGTGGTAGTTTTATAACCTTTAAGGAAGCTCCAAAAGCAGGAGATACTTCTAAGATTCTATTCTATAGAGGAACTGGATCTGTTGATGTTAGTAATGTTGATATTCTAGAAACAGTTAAAGTAGGAGATGAAATTAAATTGTATGATCAGTCTATTTCTTTAGAAGAAAATAACAGAACAGTAACTATTATCAATTCTTCTGATAGTGTAGATACTAACCCATACTCTGGACCTGGTATTACTACTAATGAAACTTTTCAAAGGGCTGTTACATGGTCTAGACAAACTGAAGATAAATTTATTGATGGTGATGCAGTTACTAAAGATAGACCTCATTATGAACCATTAATATATCCTAATACTAATATAATCCAATCTGTTGGTGTTGGATCTACTGTTATTTTTGTTTCTAATGTAAGAACTTTCTTTGATAACTCAAAAGAAAACTATACTGGACAGAATGATATCAGAATCATTTCTCAAGATAATTTTGTAGGAGCATCTGCTACTGCCTTTGTATCTGTAGCTGGAACTGTAACTTCATTTGATATTACAAATCCTGGTGTTGGATATACCATAGCACCATCTGTTTCTATTGTTACTCCTGTGGGATTGACTACTTCTCAAGGTGCTAGAGCAACTGCTACTATAAGTGGTGTGGGTACTGTGAATGCTATTACAGTTTCTTATGGAGGAACTACTAGTGGATTTGCATATACTAGCACTGCTGCTCCTGCAGTTCTAATAGGTGAACCTAAGTCAGTTACTTCTATTGAAACTATTGAAGATGTATCATATTCTGGTGATTTTGGAATTATATCTGGTATATCTACAACATCTGTAGGTGTAGCATCTACTGGTATTGTATTTGATCTACTTCTTCCAAAGGATTCATTATTCAGAAATGCTGCTACTGTAGGAACTGCTATTACTGTAAGTGGAATTTCAACTGGATATTACTTTACAGTCTTTAATTCTAATGTGGGTGCTTCAGTAACTTCTCTATATCAAGATGGTACTGTGGTTGGTATAGGAACATCCTTCTTAGATAATGTCTATGAAGTTGCTCAGGTTTCTATTGCTCAGACTATGGGTATTGGTATTGGATTGACTTATGTGGCACAAGTAACAGTTAGTGTTCAAGATTATAATGGGTTGACTGGATTGGGACATAGTGAATTCTTTGGTGAATATAGTTGGGGAAGAATTGCTACTCAACCTAGAGGATCAGCAAGAGTATTCGCATCTTATGCTGGTGATTCTACTGGATTAAGTGGTATATCTAGTTCTCCAATAATTGAAAGGGTTAATCCTTTAAGATACGTAAATTATAACACATAAATAACTAAAAAATAGTAAAAATGTCAGCCATTATAACTGATCAACTTAGAATATTGAATGCTGAGAATTTTGTCTCTGCAGCAACTTCTACTGTCAATTCATATTATTCTTTTGTTGGTTTACCTAATGCTACTAACTATTCCTCTACTTGGGATTCAAACCCTCCTGCTCCTAAGGATAGTTTTGATCAAGAAGATGATTATTGGGATACTATGATAGCACTGAAGAAAGTAACTTCTTCAGATGTACGTAGAATGGTGAATAAAAATACTTGGACATCAGGTATAACTTATGATATGTATAGAGGGGATATTAGTAGAACTAATTTAGCACAACCTTCTGGAGCAACTAATTTATATTCTGCAAAATTTTATGTTGTTAATGAAGATTTTAAAGTTTATATTTGTCTACAAAATGGAACAGACCCAGAAAATACTACAGGAAGACCTTCACTAGACCAACCTACATTTACAGACTTAGAACCTAAAGCAGCAGGTGATAGTGGAGATGGTTATATTTGGAAATATCTTTACACTATTAAACCAGGTGATATTGCTAAATTTGATTCTACTAACTTTATACCAGTTCCTAATGACTGGAGCACTAGCACAGATAATTCTGCTGTAAGAGATAATGCTTCTAGTAGTGGTCAATTAAAAATTGCTACTATTATTAATAGAGGGGCTGGTATAGGAACTGCTAATAGAACTTACACAGGAGTTCCTGTGAATGGAGATGGTGCTGGAGCAGAGGCAACTATTGTTATTAATAATGATGCTAAAGTTGAATCTATTAATATAGCAAAAGGTGGATCTGGTTATACTTATGGAACTATTGATCTAGTTGCTGGTGGAGTTCCTGTGGGTACTACTATTCCAGTTTTTAATGTTGTTATTCCACCTCAAGGTGGTCATGGAGCTGATGTTTATAGGGAATTGGGAGCAAGTAATGTTTTAGTTTATTCTAAAATTGAAAATGATACAGAAAATCCAGATTTCATAACAGGAAACCAAGTTGCTAGAATTGGAATTGTAGAAAATCCTCAAGCATATGATTCATCTTCTAATTTAACTCTTTCTAAAGCTAGTTCTTTATACGCATTAAAACTCATTGGAGCAGGTTATACTACTGCTACATTTGATTTAGATGGACAAGTAACCCAAACTGTAGGAGTTGGTTCTACCGCAGTTGGTAGAGTTGTTTCTTATGACCAAACAACAGGAGTTCTTAAATATTGGCAAGATAAAAGTTTAGTAGGATTTAATAGTGATGGATCTCTTAGAACAGATCCAACATATGGATATTCATTACATGGATTTACAGCAAATCCTGCTACTGGTGGAAATGTTAACATTGCTAGTAATGAAGGTACTTTGGGTATAGACACTAACTTTGGATCATCAGGAAGTCCTGGTATAAGTACCATAATAAATAATAGGACATATTACCTTGGTCAGAGTTTTACTCAGGGTGTTGCTAACCCTGAAGTTAAGAAATACTCTGGAAATATAATTTACGTTGATAACAGACCTTCTATTACTAGGTCTGCTAACCAAAGAGAAGATATCAAAGTCATTTTGCAATTCTAAAGAATCATGCCTCAGGAAATTAATTTAAACGTCGCTCCTTATTTTGACGATTTTAATGCAAAAGACAATTACTGTAAAATATTATTTAAACCTGGATTGCCAGTACAGGCAAGGGAATTAACAGGAATTCAATCTGTTCTTCAGAATCAGATTGAAAAATTTGGACAACATATTTTTAAGGATGGATCTTCAGTAACTGGTGGAGGAATTAGATATAATGGAGCATATACTTCTGTTAGAATACAACAATCTAATGAAGGAATTGACGTTGCAACATATTTAAGAAATTTAGTTGGTAATGTAGTAATTGGTAGTCAGTCTGGAGTAAAAGCTAAAGTAAAATCATATATTGGAAGACCACTTTCTGGAAATTGGTATGTTCTATTCATTTCATATTTAAATACTGGTGGGGAAGATAATGAAATATTTTCTGCTGGAGAAAGTTTATTATTAGATAATAACGTATTAACCACTACAAGTGGATTAACTTTTCAACCAGGAGAACCTGTAGCTCAAACTGTAGATGAAAATTGTTGTTTTACTGGAAGTGCAGCAGTATTATCTAATGGCATTTATTTTGTAAGGGGATATTTTGTAGAAGTTCCATCTCAAACAGTAATTTTAGATCCTTATAGAAATGATGTAAGTTATAAAATAGGACTGCAGATTAGAGAATCTATTGTTACTCCAGATTTAGATGAATCTTTAAATGATAATGCTGCTGGATATAGCAATTATACTGCTCCTGGAGCTGATAGATTAAGTATATCTGTAAGATTAAAGACAATAGATCCTAATGAAACTAAACCATCTAATTTTATAGATTTGATGGAGATTAGGGATGGACAATTAATATATGTGCGTCAAGAAACAGATTATAATGAAATAGCAAATGAATTTGCTAGAAGAACTTTTGATGAATCAGGTAATTATTATATAAAACCATTTTCACTTACTGCTAGAAATACTTTAAATAATTATGATGGTAATAATGGAATTTTCAATTCCAATCAAACCACTTATAATAACAGTACTCCTAGTGATGATTTAGGAACTTATAGATTATCACCAGGAAAAGCTTATGTAGAAGGATTTGAAGTAGAAACTATAGTTCCTACATATCTTGATTTTGATAAACCAAGAACTACAAAACTTTTAGAAGATCAAAGTATTAATTATGTTACTGGTCCTACATTTACTCTGAATAGAGTTTCTGGTTCTCCTATTATAGGAATAGGCACTAATTATACTGTAAGTCTAAGAGATCAAAGAGTTGGTGCTGCAGGTACAACTGCTGCTGGTAAAGAGATAGGATTGGCACGAGTATATGATTTTGCACTAGAATCAGGTTCCTATAATGCTTCTAATGCTGATGAAAATGAATGGGATATTGCCTTATATGATATTCAAACTTATACCAACATAACTTTAAATACTAATCCATCAAATGCTTTAGTTGTTCCAACTCAAATTAAAGGAAAATCTAGTGGTGCTACAGGATATTTAAGATATAATTCTGTTGGTACTGCTATTACTGCTTATAACACTAAAGGCACATTTGTTACTGGTGAACAGTTAATATTTAATGGAGTAGAAAGTGGAAATATTTCTGCAGGATCAACATCTTATAATACTAGTGATATTAAATCTATTAATGGAACAGTAAGCACAGCAAGCACTTTTAATGCTGATGTAAAGCAAAATGTATTTTCTAATATAGGAGAAGTTAATATCAGTATTGCCACTACTTCTGGGGCTTACTTAGGTATTTCAACAGTTACTTTTACAGATCCAACTAAATTCTTTACTGGAATTACTACTGTTGGAAATATTGTTGAATATACAAATCCTGGAAAGAGCACTGTTTCATATGCAAGAGTTGAAAGCGTTTCTCAACATTCTTTAACTATTGCTGGAGTTAGTAGTGTTACTGGTATATGTGATGGAGGTCTTCCCACCAGCACAATTAATCCATCCAATTTTAAAGTACTTACTTCTCAATTCCAAACTTCAGAAGATAATAATTTATATACACAATTCCCTAAAGATAATGTTTCAAATGTAGATTTAACAAATTCTCATATTACAATTAGAAAACAATTTGATGTAACTATCACTGGCAATTCTACAGGAGTTATTAATAGTGGAAGTTCTAATGAAACATTTTTACCTTATGATGAGGAAGATTATGTCTTAATAAGAACTGATGGAACTACAGAATCCTTATCTTCTGATAAATTTGTTTTTACTTCAGGTTCTACTGGATTAACTATTAATGGATTAGGAACTAACAGTCCAGCTAAACTCATAGCAACATTACGTAAAATAAATGTAAAAGAAAAAATCAAAGAGAAACAAAAAATTAATGTATTGACTGTAGTTGGATCAGCTTCTTCAATATCTGGAATTGGAACTACCACATTAAATGATGGATTAACATATAATACTGTATATGGAACTAGAGTTCAGGATAATGAAATTTCATTAAATACTCCTGATGTCATGAAGGTATATGGAGTCTTTGAATCTACTAATGTCAGTGCTCCTATTTTCCCAGTATTAACTTTAAGTTCTATTAATAGTCCAACAGCAAAAACAGGAGATCTTTTAGTAGGTGAAAAATTTGTTGGAAAAGATAGCAATGCTATTGGAATTTATATTAGCAAGAATACTGATAATTCAATTAATTATACACTTTTAAATGATTTTGATATACAAGTTGGAGAAATTGTCACTTTCAATGAATCTGGAATTACAGCTACAGTAGGAGCTCTTACTATAGGTTCTAATAATATAACAGATGAATTTTCATATGATGATGGTCAAAGAAATACAATCTATGATTACTCTAGATTGGTAAGAAAATCAGGTTATGATGCACCTATTCATCAATTAAGTATTGTATTTGAATCTGCTTATTATACAGCAGCAGATACTGGTGATATTACTACTGTCAATTCTTATAAGAATTTTGATTACGGTAATATAAAAGTAATTAATGATACTAGATTAAGTGATGTTTTAGATATAAGACCGAGAGTTTCTGATTTCTCAGGCACTTCTAGATCTCCTTTTGAATTTTTAGGTAGATCTTTTGATGCATCTGGAAATTCTTCTACAAATATATTAGCATCTGATAGATCTATTCTTTTAGATTATTCATTCTATCTTCCTAGAGTTGATAAAATATATCTCAGTAAAGGTGGAAAATTCCAATTAATAAAAGGAGTTCCTGCAGAAACTCCAGAATTACCTCTTCCTATTGATGGAGCATTAGAAGTAGCAACTATAAAGTTACCAGCTTATCTTTTCAATATTAATAATGCAAGTATTACTCTTGCTAATTATAAGAGATATCAGATGAGTGATATCAATAAACTTGAGAAAAGAATTGAAAACTTAGAGTTTTATACTTCACTTTCTTTATTGGAGAATGAAACTTTAAATATGCAGATCACTGATAGTGATGGATTGAATAGATTTAAATCTGGATTCTTTGTGGATGATTTTTCTAACACTGATAATCAACTTAAAACTACTATTGTAAAAAATGCTATTGATTATCATAATGGAGTATTAAGACCTTCTCCATATACAACTGAATTGGATCTAAAATTAGACTTAGATAGTGCTAATGGTATTAGAAAGACTGGTAGGGTTTTAACTTTAGATTATTACGATGAAACTTATCTATCACAACTTTTTGCTACTAGAGTTGAAAATGTTACTCCATATCTTGTAAGTTACTATGGTGGAACTATAGATCTTCTTCCAGATAGTGATATATGGGTAGACCAAGTTGTACTTGAAGCTAAGCATGAGGATCTTACAACATATACTGAAACTACAGAACAATTAGATCAAGCTGGATTTGATTCTAGAGCAGGATATGGTCCTGTTACTTGGGGTGGATGGCAAGATAATTGGACTGGATGGGATTCTAGTGGGTCAAGTAGCAGTCAAGGATGGCAAGGAGATAATCTTGTAAAAACTACAACTACAACTCAGACTAGAACTGGTACTTCATCAAGAACAGCAAAAAGAGAACTACAAAGAGAAACCTTTAGTACAATTAATGAAGGTCCTAAGGTAATTAATACTCAAATAAGTGCTTTCATGAGATCTAGAAATATTAGATTTGATGCTAAGACTTTAAAACCACAGACTGGTCTTTATGCGTTCTTTGATGGTCAAGATGTATCTAAGTATATAATTCCTAAGTTACTTGAAATTTCAATGACTACTGGAACTTTTGCGGTGGGAGAAACTGTTATAGGAACTAACGCTAATGGTAAGGAATTAATTAGATTTAAAGTAGCTCAAGCAAATCATAAACGTGGAGCGTTTGATGATCCTACAGCAACATATAAAGCTAATCCATATTATCAATTTACTCCTCTTTATAAAGGAACTTCTGTTTTAATTGATAATATTGTCCCTGAATCTTCAACTACAACATCTACAAATGTATCTGGTGCTTCTGATTTAGCAAATCTTCCAGAACTATATTCTTCAACTTCTAGTGTTTTGAATATAGATGTAGAATCTCTAGCAGAAAAAGCAGACAATACTTATTTTGGATATGTTGAAAAAAATCTCAAATTAGTTGGACAAACATCTAATGCTCAGGCTACAATTTCTGATGTAAGACTTAGAAGTGATGCTCTTGGTAATATAATTGGTTCTTTCTTTGTTCCTAATCCTAATGACATAACAACTCCTAAGTTTGAAGTTGGTAAGAAAGTCTTTAGACTTACAAGTAATAAGTTTAATAGTCAAATACCAGGAAATGTTACTTGTGATGCTACTGATATATTTGATGCAACTGGAAAGATTAACACACTTCAAACAACTATTATAAGTGTTAAAAATATCCATACAGATGTTATAACAAGGACAGAAACTAAATCTATAAGAGGAGAAACTACTAGTTCATCTAGTTCTCGGGTAATAGATGTAAGGAGGATAAGGCATGGAGGAAATCCTTCAGTGGATAAAGATAATGATGGTCAAATAGATAGACGTCCAGATGAGGGTTGGAAGAGTCAGCAAAACGTTTTCCAAGGACATGCTGATGTTCATACTGGAGCTGCAGATGCTGTAGTAGATCCAATTGCTCAAGCATACCAGAATATGAGAGGAAATGATTCTGATCTTACTGAGGGTGCTGCGGCATATTGGTCTACTGCACTTGCTAATGAGTTAGGTGCAAATGCTACTGCTGAAGCTATTACATCTAGAATGGAAGAGCATATAGCATTTGCTGATAAGTTGGAAGCAGATAAAGCATTTGAAGAAAATTGGACAACTGCTAACGCTGATTTGATTGCTGAGAGTTCAGCAGCAATGAGTGCTCAAACTGGAATAACAAATTATGATGAATTAAATTCTCCTTGTGGAGAAGGACATCGTGATCCACTTGCTCAATCTTTCTGGTGTGATAGTCCAGGAATGTATGCTACTAAAGTAGATCTTTATTTTGGATCTAAGGATCAATTCTTACCTGTAGCAGTTCAATTAAGAACAATCAAGTTAGGAGTTCCAACAACTGAGATAATTCCTTTTGGAGAAGTTATATTAGATCCAGATGATGTAAATGTATCTGATGATGCTAGTGCTATTACTACAGTTACTTTCCCATCTCCAGTATACCTTCCTGGTGGACAGTCATATGCTATAGTTCTTCTATCAAACAGTAATGATTATACTGCTTGGATATCTAGAATGGGTGAAGTTGATGTTCAAACAAAGGATCAACCAGAATCAGAACAAATAGTTGTAAGTGCTCAACCTACATTAGGATCTTTATTTAAATCTCAGAATGGAGAGACATGGAATGCTAGTCAATATGAAGATCTTAAATTTACTCTTTATAAGGCAAGATTTAGAGAAGGGTTAAGTGGAACTGTTAATTTTGTAAATCCACCTTTAGTAACAAACTCTGATGACATAGCTCCTCTACTCAAAGATTCATTAAGTATCAATTCCAATACAATTAGAATTGGATTTAATACTACTATAACTGATACTGGAATTACTGTTGGAAATATTATTACACAAGATGGTAGTAATGCTACAGGAAGATTTGCTGGTGCTGCTGGAACAGCAACTGGTAATTTGACAATTACTAATACTGGTGTTGGTTATACTCCTTCTTCTGGTAGTGAGACTTATAATCATGTTCCTATGGTCACTCAAACTGGAAGTGGAAGAAATGGAACATTGAATATGACCATAACCAATGGAGTAGCAGTTGCAGCAACTGTTGTTAATGGTGGTAGTGGTTATGTTATTGGTGATGTAGTTGGTGTTTCTACTGTTGGATTAACTTCTCTTGGAAGAGATGTTAAATTCTCTATTGCTTCACTTACTGGAACTAATGAATATGTTCTTGATAATGTACAAGGAGATTTTGTTACTGGTGTTGGTAAGACAATTAGATATACTACAAGTGCTGGAATAGTTACTCTTAATCATACACCAGGAGGAAATGTATTCCTATCAGGATCTCCTGTAACAGTAACTGATGGACTTCACATTAAAGTCAATCAAAAGAATCATGGTATGTATTCTCAGGTTGGTAATGTAGTAACATTCAATGATGTTGAATCTGATGTTCCTGCCACTCAATTAGCAGCAGATTATGATTCAACTTCTACTGGTTCTATCATAGTTGATGATGGAACAAACTTTGCTGAATTTGAAAATGTAGGTGTTGGTTCTACTAACTTAGGTTATGTTAAGATTGGAAGTGAGATTCTATCTTACAGTGGAGTAGTTAATAACACTTTAACTGGTGTTACTAGAGGAGTTGATTCTACTCAAACTCTTTCTCATGATGAGAAAGATTTTCTCCATAAGTATGAATTAAATGGTGTATCTTTAAGAAGAATTAATACCAATCACACAACATCAGATGCTACAGTTTCTAATGCTAGTGGATTAGATTACTTTAATATTAAAGTTGATATGTCAACTAATGGTGTGAATAGATCTGTAGGAACTAGTCTTCCAAAATTATACTTCAATGAAACTAAATCTACTGGAGGATCTAGAATTCTTTCTACTGAAAATATACCATTTGAAGTCATAACTCCAATAGTTCAAAATGTAACTCCACCTGGATCTAATGTAACAGCTCAAGTTAGAACTATTACAGCATCTAGTGTTGATGGGTCAGAAGTTGCTTATCAGGATAAAGGATTTGAAGATATTACATTGGATGGTGATAATTATATGTCATCTCCTAGAATGATTGCTTCTAGAATTAATGAAACTACATCTTTACCAACTCTCCCTGATAACAAATCATTTACTATGAGTTTATCTCTTTATGCTTCAAATACTTCTGTTTCTCCTATAATTGATTTGGATAGGGTAGGAATGATTCTTACTTCTAATAGGATTAATAATCCAATTAGTAATTTCATTACTGATAATAGAGTTAATACATTGAAGGATGATCCTAATTCCTTTGTATATGCAATAAAACCAATTGCTTTAAAATCTGGAGCAACTGGAATTAAAATTCATATGGAAGGTCATATTAATGTCACTAGTGATATTAGAGCATTCTATGCTATTCTTGAGAATCCAAATGATGAATTAGTATATCAACCATTCCCTGGTTATCCTAATTTATTATCAACTGGTCAAATTATTGATCCATCACAAAATAGTGGATTGCCAGATAAGGCACTTCCTAAGACGGATGTGATTGCTTATACACCAGAACAAGTAATATATAATGATTATGAATTTACTATTGATGATTTATCAACCTTTAAATACTTTAGTATTAAATTAGTTGGTACTGGTACTAATCAGGCTCAACCACCTAGAGTGAAAAATCTTAGAGTTATTGCACTTGCTTAATATGAAAGTAAAAGGACATGAAAGTCTCATAAGAGATGAAAATAGTAATGCTATTTTGAATACAAATTTATCTGAATATGATCAGTATCTTTCTATTCGTTCTAAAAGAAAGAAAGGTACTGATAGGATAGATAATATGGAGAATGATTTGAAATCTTTAAAGGATGATATAAATGAAATCAAAACTTTACTAAAAGAACTATCTAATGGCTAAAAACACTCTTACATTTGATCCTAGTTCTGGTGTTGCATATGGTGTAAATCTCACCCTTAACACTGGAGCAGATTTAGATGCTGACTATACTGTAGTTGGTACATCTGGCACTGCCTTTGATTTTACTGGATATACTGGTTCTGCTCAACTTGCAAAGAGTGTTGCTATTGGTTCCTCTGCTCATGCTATAAAAACATTTGAAGTTGGATTCACTAGTGCTAAAGGTGGTGAGTTTAGATTATCACTAGGTTCTACTGCTACTAGAAATATACCAGAAGGTAGATATGTATATGATGTTTTAATTGGTTCTGGTTCTTCTGTTTACAGAATAGTATCAGGAGATGTGTTGGTTATACCTGGTATATCATCAGCACCATAAATAAACTTATACTAGTAAAGTAGATAAATGGCGCAACCTTCAACTAGATCAGAACTGATTGATTACTGCAAGAGAAAACTTGGTGCGCCTGTTTTAGAAATAAATGTTGCTGATGAACAAGTAGAAGATCTGATAGATGATGCTCTTCAGTTCTTTCAAGAAAGACATTTTGATGGGGTCTACCAGACCTATATGAAGTATAAGATAACTCAAGAAGATATTGATAGAGGAAAAGCAAAAACCACAGGAGTTGGTATTAGCACAAGTACAGTAGATTCAACTATTGTAGGAGTATCAACCACATTCACTTATGAAGAAAATAGCAATTATTTGGAGGTTCCACCAGAAGTTTTAGGAGTTACAAAGATATTCCATTTTGATGGTAGTAATACTATCACTAACAATATGTTCAGTGTTAAGTATCAGTTGTTCTTAAATGATATTTACTATTGGGGTTCTACTGAACTTCTTTCCTATGCTATGGTAAAGACATATCTAGAAGATATTAACTTCCTATTAACCACTGAGAAGCAAATAAGATTTAACAAGAGACAGGATAGATTATATTTGGATATTGACTGGGGTATGGTTACTGTTGGAGACTTTTTAGTTATAGACTGCTTTAGGTTAATGAACCCATCAGAGTATCCTAGAGTATATAATGATTCATTCTTAAAACCTTATGCTACTGCTTTAATTAAAAGGCAGTGGGGGCAAAACCTTTTGAAGTTCCAAGGTGTTAAGTTGCCTGGTGGTGTAGAGTTGAATGGTAGAGAAATCTATGAAGATGCTGAGAAAGACCTAGAGAAGATTAGAGAGAATATGTCTAATACTTATGAATTACCTCCTCTTGATATGATAGGCTAATGGCATTAAATCCTTATTTCCTACAAGGGTCTTCTACAGAGCAGAATCTAGTCCAAAGCTTAATCAATGAACAGATTAAGATGTATGGGGTGGATGTCTATTATATCCCTAGAAGATATATGACCAAGACTACTGTAATACAGGAAGTCATAGAGTCTAAGTTTGAAGAAGCAATTCCACTAGAGGCATATGTAGATACCTTTGATGGTTATGAAGGACAAGGTTCTCTTCTATCAAAGTTTGGTGTTCAGGCACTTGATGATCTAACTCTTATTATATCAAGAGATAGGTTTGAGAATTATATTACACCACTTATTAAGAATATACCAAACATAGAATTAGCAACTAGACCTAAGGAAGGAGACTTAATATACTTCCCACTAGGAGATAGGTTATTTGAGATTAAGTTTGTAGAGCATGAGAAACCATTCTATCAGTTAAAGAAGAATTACGTATATGAACTCAGATGTGAGCTTTACAGATATGAGGATGAGGTTATTGATACAGGAGTGGGTGACATTGATGATAACCTAGAGAAAGCAGGTTACATTGAGACACTTACTCTAGTGTCATCAGGAACCACTGCAGTTCTTACTACAGGAATAGTGGATGGTGCATTAAGCAAAGTCACTATCTCCAATACAGGAAATGAATATACCAGTCTTCCAAGAGTTGCTATTTCATCTGCTCCTTCTGCAGGTTTAACTGCTATAGGTATAGCATCTATGAGAAATGATATAGTTGATTATGATGGAGAAACATCTTATAGGATAAGAAGAGTTGATATTATAAATCCAGGTTATGGATATACTATAGGTCAAGAACCAGAGATCTATACAGTTGGTGGTGGAGGAGCAGGATTTGCTGCTACTGCTGCTATATCTAATGGTGCTATAGGAATAGTCACAATCACCTCAGGAGGTACTGGATACTCTACAGTACCAGTAATATCCTTTACAGCAGCACCTGAAGGGGGTACAACAGCATCTGCTTTGGCATACATTAATAGTGTAGGTATTGTTACTCAGATTGGTATTACTGATGCTGGATCTGGATATACCACTCCTCCAACTATCACAGTCACTGCACCTTACATGGGTGGTTCTGGCAACTATGTCTTCAATGAGGTAGTAACTGGTGCTGCTACTAGTTCTACTGGTAGAGTTAAATCTTGGGATGCTTCTACTATGGAACTCAAGATTTCTATTATCAGTGGAGCATTTAATGATGGTGAGGTTATTACAGGTGGTACATCTGGTGCTGAGTATGAATATCAGAAGGTTTCAGAGTCTAATACAGATGATGGATTTGCTGAAAATACTACTATTGAAAGTGCAGCAGATGATATTATAGACTTCACTGAAACCAACCCATTTGGGATGCCATAAATAATACACTAGGATTGTAACAATGTTTGAATATTTCTATCACGAAATAATGAGGAGGACCATTATTTCCTTTGGTTCTATCTTTAATAACGTTAATATACAGCACGACAATAGTGATGGTTCTGTAGTAAGCACTACTAAAGTTCCTCTTGCTTATGGTCCTACTCAAAAGTTCTTAGCAAGACTGGAGCAAGTACCTGATTTGAATAAACCAGTTCAAATTAGTCTTCCAAGAATGTCATTTGAACTTAATGGTCTTAGTTATGATCCAGCAAGAAAATCAACAACCACACAAACATTTTTAAAAGGAGTTAAGGGTGATAAGAGCACAATAGCAAAAACATATCTTCCTGTACCATATAATCTTGATTTTGAACTTAGTATCTTTACTAAGTTAAATGATGACATGCTCCAGATAGTAGAGCAAATCCTCCCATACTTTCAACCTGCATATACTGTATCAGTAGACCTAGTTGATACTATTGGAGAGAAGAGGGATATTCCTATTGTATTAAATTCAATAACCACTAGTGATGATTATGAGAGTGACTTTTCAACTAGAAGAGCACTTATCTATACTATGAGATTTACTGCTAAGACATACTTCTTTGGTCCAGTCAACACAGATGTATCCAAGGATATCATCAAAAAGGCTTCTATTGGATATGTTGCTGGTGGTAAGACAGCTACTCCAACTAGGGAAGTTACTTACAGTGTTGTACCTAGAGCAACCAAGGCATATGGTGATACTGTTACCACTAACTTAAGTGAAAATATAGATGATAGTATTGCTATTATTAATGTGACAAGTGCTAGTGGTATTGAAGCAACCAATTACATATACATAGATCAGGAGGAAATGTATGTTGAATCCATTTCTGGAACAGCATTAACTGTTAGAAGGGGTCAAGACAACACTGCTGCTACAGACCATGTAAATGGAGCAGAAGTTAAAGTCATCACAACAACAGATAATGCTGCTATAGAATTTGGAGATGACTTTGGTTTTGATGGAACTATCTAATGACTAAAAACTTTGAGGAACTAGATGATGCTTTTAATGTTTCTGGGGATATAGTTCCTACTGAATCTACTGAAGTTGGAATAACCAAACCAGAGAGACATGAAAGAAATGATATTGAAAAAGACTATGAGTATACTCGTGGCAACCTTTATAGCATCATAGAAAAGGGTCAGGAAGCAATTAATGGTATTCTTGAACTTGCTCAAGACAGTGAGATGCCTAGAGCATATGAAGTTGCAGGTCAGTTAATCAAGAGTGTATCTGATGCTACTGATAAGTTGATGGACTTACAGAAGAAGTTGAAAGATGTAGAAGAAGAGAAAGCATCTAAAGGACCTAATACAGTTAATAATTCACTTTTTGTTGGTTCTACAGCAGAGTTGGCAAAGATGTTGAAGTCTGTTAATCTTGAAGATAATAAATAAAACATAGGGAGAGAAATCCCGCAGTATTTTGATACTCATAACATGTCTGACGACTATAAAAATTTGCCATCGATTGACGACTTTGCAGAAAGTTCTGAAGAACTTCCGTCAATTACAGAACTACTAGAAGAAGAAGATTTACCATCAGTAGAAGGTTATATTGAAGTAGAAGAGGAAGTACAAACTATAGAAGATGCTAATGGAGAAGTATTTGCTGAAGTAAAGGATATAGTTCCACCTTGGCCTGAGTTATTACGTCTAGTCAATGATCTTAAAGAGAGTATTCCTGAGATACCTGAGATAAAGTCATATGATGATGAACTACAAGAACTCTTAGCACATATTGAGCAAGTAAAGGAAAGTATTCCAGAAGTTCCTGAAGTAAGATATTATGAAGATGAGATAGAATCACTTAAAGAAAATATAGAAGGTGTCAGAGCAGATATACCTAAGTTTCCTAAGTGGGTTAATGAGGTTAATCAAGTACCAGATTTCTCCTGGATTGGAAAGACCTTTGGTGTAATTGATGATGACTTTGAAAAGGTCAATGATAACTTACACACACTCAAAGATACATTCAATCAAGACATAGATAATCTTTCAGAAAGTCTAGAGCTTAAGGATTTTGAAAAGAAGGTTGAGATTAAAGAAGTAAAGGAGTATCTACATGAAACTAAAGATAAGATATATGAGGAATTGAAGGAGACTGCTCTTAAGATATATGAGCATAGGAACCAGTTTAAGGATGATGATAGAAAGTTAAAGAAGAGTGTATTAAGTAAACTGAATGAAGCAAAGCAGAATATTGAGAAAAAAATAGATGAGTCTAATAGTAAGTATCGTGATTCTAATAAAGAAATTAAGAACTACTTTAATGGTCTGAAAGAAGAAGTTGCTAATCTACCAGAAGTAAAATACTATGATAAGGACATTAAGAAGTTAAGAGATAAAACAGAATCGCATACTGTTAATATTGCAGACCTTTATAAAATTGTAGAGGATATAAAAGGTAAGCAAAAAGTATTAAAAGAAGACTATGCTAAGTATGCTGATGGAACTGATCCAGCAAGACCTATTGCTCCTGATCCTAAAGAGAAGCAAGGTAATGATCCTCTTACTCCTACAGGAGATCAAAAGTTTGCTACACTACAAGATTTAGCAGCAAACTACAGACTCTTTGTTAATAGAGTAGAGCAACAGTTATACACCATTGGTGGAGGTGGTGCAGGATTCATCAAAGACCTTGATGATGTAAATTTTGATGCTACTAATAATGACTTATTAATATACCAGTCTGATGGTTCTAAATGGGTTGGTATTGCTTCTACTTCATTAGGAAGTAGTACTCTTACTGGATTAGATGATGTAGATGATTCTAATCTGGGAGATGGTAGATTTTTAAGATATAATGCTACAGAGGAAGAGTTTACCTTTGAACCAGTATCAGCTACCAATTTAGAATTGATTGCTGGTGATATTCAGTCTGGTATATTAACTACATCTGCTACAGGACAAGCAACTGTGATGTCTATTAGTGCTTCTACTTATAGATCTGCTAGTTATCAGATACAAGCAGTACAGGGATCTAATTATAATATGACAACCATTAATGTTATTCATGATGGCACTAATACATACATGAATGAATTTGGAACTCTTAACCAACCAACAGGTATAGCAACCTTCTCTACAGATATTAATAGTGGTGCTTTAAGGTTGTTGGGTTATCCTGCATCTTCTAGTTCTACTACCTTCAAAGTCATATTCACAGCACTACAAGTATAAAAAGTAATAAATATTAAAGTAAATGATGTATTATCATAATGATTTCCTTTCAAGAGGCTACTAAGTTACGAGCTGGAGTAGGAAATGTAATTGACGTTTATTTGGCTTGGAGAGGCAAAAATTACATGATAAAAATGTTTTTCCCTTCAATCAAAAAACCATCACGCAGAGAAGTTCAGGATCAAGTGGTAAAAGTGTATCCTGGCGCAAAACTCT
>VTLG01009464.1_pt1 | contig 32129 bp, 41 predicted proteins | sample 4694571 | NCBI WGS metagenome assembly VTLG01 (sample SAMN12604809, study PRJNA352737) | marine metagenome | biome: ENVO:00000447; feature: ENVO:00000209|ENVO:00000569|ENVO:01000036; material: ENVO:00002151; isolation source: viral sequences binned using virsorter ...
GGCTACAGAAGATTTCTAGGCTTTCAAAAATTTGACTCTAACGCAGTTACTGGTGCAACAAATGCGTTGATGCGAGGTGTGCATTATTATAGCGGTAATGTTTACGCAGTTCGTAACAACGCGAGTGGTGGACAAGGTGAACTTTATAAATCGGGTGGATCAGGTTGGACAAGGGTAACAACAGATTCAATCAGATTCTCTGCAACTAACACTAAAGTAAGATTTGCCAAGTACAATTTTAATGGCACTGAAAAACTATTTATGGTGGATGGTTCTAATACCCCGTTGTATTACGACGGCACCACCATAGCACAGCTTCCTGCTAACGCCGCTTACAATAATTCTAGTCACGTAGCTGTATATAGAGATCATATATTTGTTGCTAAAGGAGGAACATCTCTAGCATTTTCAAGCTTGTTAAGTGACACAGATTGGACTGCGGGCAGTGGAGCAGGAGAGTATCAATTTAGCGACACTATTACGGGTCTTCAGGTATTCCGGGACACGCTGTTTATATTTACTAAAACACAGATACATAAATTACAGGGAACTACTTCCTCTGATTTTGTTAGACAACCCGTTTCTACCGACTTAGGCTGTGTTCAAGAAGACACGATTCAAGAAATAGGTGGTGACGTAATCTTCATGGGTCCAGACGGATTGAGATTACTTTCTGCTACAGAGCGAATCGGTGACGTTGGGCTTGGCTCAATTACTAAAAACATTCAGTCAGAAGCTACAGACTTTTTAAATGGAAATAGTTCGTTTTCTAGTTTAGTTGTTCGCGGCAAGTCCCAATATAGAATTTTTGGATTTGATTCTGGGGATGCAGTATCTGAGTCTCAGGGCTTAATAGCAACGCAGTTTGCTTCACAGGGAGGAGAAGGAATTGCGTGGTCAGAAACCAGAGGAATTAAAGCTTTTAGTGCATATGGAGAATACTCCGGGACAGAAGAGTTTTTGTTCTTCGCGCACACAGATGGGTATGTATATAGATTAGAACAAGGTATTTCATTCGACAGCACAAATATAGATGCGTCGTTTTTTACTCCTTACCTGCCTGTATCTGATCCCACAGTCCGCAAAACAATTTATGTTGCGCACAACTATGTAGATCCAGATGGTAACTTCTCAGCGTCAATGGCAATTGACTACGATTTTAACACTGGCATTAGACCATCACCTATTACATTAAGTAATAATATTGCATCAAGTAGCGAGATTGGTATTTATGGAACATCTGTATACGGCACAGGTATTTTTGGAGAAGCACTACAAGTGCAGTTAAGAGATCAATTAACAGGATCTGGTTTTGTTGTCTCATTGGAGTACACGTCCTCTGGTTCAACCCAGCCTTTTTCATTAGACGCTGTGGCATTGGAATATGCCACTGAGAGTAGGAGATAAGTATGGCAGGCTATACTAGGCAAAGTACAGCAGGCATTGTTGATGGTGGAGTAATTAGTGCTTCAGACCTGAATAATGAATTTAATCAAGTTCAAACAGCAATGGGAACTAGCGGTCACGATCACAGTGGCACAGCCGGTAATGGCCCTAAGATCACAGCAACAGGACTTGCCGATAACGCTGTTACAACAGCTAAGATTAATGCAGATGCTGTCACTAATGCTAAGATAGCAGATGACTCAATTGACTCTGAACATTACGTAGATGGATCAATTGATACTGCTCACTTAGCTGACAACGCAGTTACTGCCGCTAAGCTGGATGAAACAGGCTCGTACACAGTTGCAGGACTCACTGTATCTAGTGCTTCTATTGTTTTAGAAGGAGCTACAGCAGATGCACATGAGACTACAATTACTGTTGCAGACCCTACAGCAGACAGAACAGTCACAATTCAAGATGCTACAGATACTCTCGTAGGCCGTGCGACAACCGATACGCTAACCAATAAATCAATTAGCCTTGCCAGTAACACAGTCACAGGTTCGTTAGCGCAATTTAATACTGCATTATCCGGGGATAGCTTTGTATCACTGACAGGTTCAGAAACGTTAACTAATAAGACATTAACATCTCCAACAGCGTCTGGTCTATCTTTATCTGATTCGTCCGTAGTGTTTGAAGGTGCTACTGCAAACGACTTTGAGACAACACTTACAGTTACAGACCCAACAGCAGATCGTACAGTAACGATAAAAGACGCATCAGGGACTGTTGCGCTTACCAGTGACATCACATTGGGTACATTAAGCGTAAATGCTACTGCATCAGAATTAAACATAATGGATGGTGATACATCCGCTACTGGCACAACACTAGCTGATGCAGACAGTGTGGTTGTTAATGATGCAGGCACGATGAAGCAAGTCCAACTGACTGACTTTGAAACGTACTTTGAAGGTGCATTAGATACACTCTCAAATGTGACAACCGTGGGTGCTTTAAATGCAGGTTCTATCACAAGCGGCTTTGGTAACGTAGACGTAGGCTCTAGTAACTTAACTGCAACAGGCACTGTATCACTAGGTGCTACATCTTTTAATGACAACGCAATTACTAACGTAGGTGATATCGCACTAGATTCTATCAGTGCAGACGGAACAGATATTAATGTAGCAGTATCAGATAATTCTGCAACTGCTTTTACAATCAAGCAAGGTTCAGATAATTATTTAGTTATCGATACTGGAGACAGCAGTGAATCTATATCAATAGGCACAGGCGTATCGGGAACTGCAATATCTATAGGACATGGCACATCTCAAACTACTGTTAACGACAACCTTACAGTTACGGGCGACTTAACTGTAAATGGCACTACAACAACTGTGTCTACAACCAATACTACCGTTACGGATAACCTGCTTGAGCTTAACTCAGGTGCTTCCAGCAATGCTAATGACAGCGGGATTATAATTGAGCGTGGTAGCACAGGCGATAATGCTGTAATAATTTGGGACGAAAGTGCAGATAAATTTGCCTTCGGTACAACTACAGCTACGGCAGATTCTACTGGCAATATTAGCTACACAGCCGCAGGGCTTACACTAGGAAGTGTTGATGTAGATAATATAAATGTCAATGGTAACGCAATCACAAGCACTGATACTAATGGTAACATTACCATAACGCCAAACGGAACTGGCGAAGTTGATATTAGTAAAGTAGACATTGACTCTGGCGCAATTGACGGAACAACAATTGGAGCTAACAGTGCCGCCGCTGGTACGTTCAGTCAAGTTACACTTGCAAGCGGTGCATCGGTAACTAGCATTCTGGACGAAGACAACTTTTCATCAGACAGTGCTACGGCTCTTGCCACACAGCAGTCAATCAAAGCGTACATAGCGAGCCAGACATCTGCGTCTACCCCGGCTGGTGTTATAGTCCCCTACGCTGGCACATCTGCCCCCACCGGATATCAATTCTGTAACGGGCAAGATTTAAATACTTTTACATTTAAGGATCTCCATGCCGCAATATCAAACACGTATGGTGGTACAGCATACAGCGCAGGTGTAACTGATCAATCCGGTGTAAGCACTACATTTAAAGTGCCAGATCTACGTGGTCGCGTCATCGCCGGTTTGGATAATATGGGGTCTACAACCTCACAAGACCGTCTTACAGGCCAAACAGACGGAGTTGATGGTGATACTCTAGGTGCTGTCGGCGGTGTCGAACAGCAAGGTCTATCCACCGCACAATTACCGTCACACTCTCACAACATATTAGCCGTTAATTCTCAAGTAAGCGATGGAACTTTATCACGAGTGAGAAGCACAACAGAAGGTACTGGTGCTGTCACCAGATCAACAGAAAATGAAGGTAGTGGCCAAACACACAACAACGTACAGCCTACAATAATCCTCAACTACATTATCAAGACGTAAGGAATAGTCAGTGGATTTACCGCAGATAACTCAGAGTCAACTAGAGAAGCATGAGGCTGAGTGCGCTATCCGTTATCAGTACGTACAGGATAGCCTCAAAGCTTTAGACAAACGTATGTGGCGTTTAGAAGCTATGATTATGTGCTCAACCTTAGCTGTTATTGGAACTGCCGTAGCGTTACTGGTAAATCTCTAATGTTCGTAGAAACGATTGCCGTAATCCAACTTGCTAACGAGGCAATCAACGGTATTAAAGAGCTTGCGGGCCATGTCACATCTGTAGGGCAAATGGGTAAGCACCTTACCAAGCTTGCAGATGCAGAAGAAGAAATACAACGTAAAGCTGATGCAGGATGCATGGATCACTTCTGGGCTTTAGAAGACATAAAAAAGAAAAATTATGAAATAAAACAAATGTTTATCTACGCCGGTAGACCGGGCTTATGGGAAGATTATCAAACATTTATTAAGAACAGGAAACAACTAAAAGAAAATGCAAGAAAACGAGAAGCACTTAGAAAAGCTAGACGCAAGAGACTTATTAAAGAATGGAGCCTTGGCATTACTGTTGCCGTTGCCGCCCTTTCTGCTATTGGCATTGGCGTCTATATACTATATTGGCTCATAAGTACCAAAGGTAGATAAAATGAAGGACGACAAAAAGTATCATAGAGGCGGCAGAGTACCTACGCCTAGAGGTCAGGTGCCGCATCCCCGCATAAGAGGTAGAGGGGGCAGGGCAGACGCAGAAGCTAGACGTATGGCTGAAGCTAGAGCTAGGGCTATGTTTGAGGCACGAAGAAAGCAAGCAGGGCAACAAAGAACTGCTCCGTCCCCAATCCAACAACCTCGTCCTGTTAGAGGAGCAACGCCAATTCAAGCTACTCCACAACCTATGTCTAGGCCTTTACGAGATCTTATTATTGCTGGACCTGCGCCACGTAGGCCTACACAACGCCGTCGATCTGGAAGACAAATACGTGAAGACATGAACAGGCGAATGAGAAGAGCGCGGAGAAGGTAAATAAAATGGATTGGCAAAACTGGGCGCAATAGATTGTGATTACTTGGTTTATGGTCGTGATTATTGCGATGGACACAGGAGTTAAGTACTTTCCAAACGGGGTGTACACAACAATGGCTAAGTGTTTTGAAGCGAGAGAGGTGTTTATGAAAACTGCACCTCAACCTAAAATTAACTATGAGGCAGTATGTATCCAAACGGATAAGCTGAAAATATAATGTGGATTGTAGTCGGAATGCTGTATACGTTTATCCAACCGGGAGTTATGCAGTTACATTTAGTAAAAGAGTATGAAACTCCCCAGCAATGCTGGATGGAGGCCAAAGCAATTATGGGTGATTCAATTAGCCCTGACCATATGGCGTGTATACCTCAATTTAAACCTATAGAAGAAGGTCAAAAAGTTACACAACTGCAAGGCATTTTGACATGATTTGGGGAACTGTATTAGGCGGTGTTGTTGATTTAGCTACTGGTTGGATCAAAGGTAAAGCAGAAGAGCATAAAATTAAACACGAAGTAAAGCTAGAAAAGCTACGCACAGATGCTGATTGGGAAGCACGGATGGCAGATGCCACCAAGTCTAGCTGGAAAGATGAATACCTTATAATACTTCTTACCCTACCGCTATGGTCATTAGCCTACGCTGTAACCTTTGATTCCCCCGAAGTAATCGAGCGAGTCAAACATGCATTTGTGGTATTGGCAGAGTTACCCGAATACTATCAGTATTTACTCTATGCGGCAGTCCTTGCCTCATTTGGGTTGAAAATAAAAGACGTGGTTAAGAAATAAGGAGACCATTATGACTGAAGAAAAAAAGCACACATGTTGTCACGATCATGCAGACGGGGAAAATCATCAACACGAAGAAGGACACGAGTGTTGCCATGAGCATAAGCATGAAGATGTAAAAGAAGAAAAAGAATGAGTTTCTCTTCTGTAATCGAGATGGTCCTTCACCACGAAGGTGGCTATGTCAATCATCCGAATGATCCGGGTGGTGAAACTAAGTATGGCATAAGTAAACGTGCCTACCCAGAAATTGATATAGCTAGTTTAACGGAAGAAGATGCAGGAGAAATATATTTTAAGGACTATTGGTCCAAAATTAAAGGTGAAGATTTGCCTAGGGGTGTTGCTTGTGTTGTCATGGACTATGGTGTCAACTCAGGCATCAGTCGTGCGTCCAAAGCATTACAACGTGCCTGTGGAATCAAGGAGGGTGACGGCATCATCGGCCCCCACACACTTGCCGCAGTCTGGACTACAGTCAAAAACGAAGGTGAAGAATACGTAGTGAATGAGGTTACTAGTATTCGTCAGCAATTTATTAGAGGTTTATCTATCTACGATACATTTGGCAAGGGATGGGAACGTAGAATCGATGAGACACGTGCCAAGGCAATGGAGTTAATCGACAATGAGTAAGCAATTTAAGGGCTTTACAGAACAACAAATGAAACGCATTGCGGAAAAGCTGGGTTACACCGGACCAATGAGCAAGTTCAGTGAGTTCTTACGAAGTAACCAAGGAGCAATGAATAAATTTGCTGGGTTAAACGAAAAAGTAAAATTAAAAATGCAAGAGGGGGGAACAGTTCCTCCTGCTAATCAGGCTGTTACTCAGGCGACACAGCCTATACCCGCTCAGATGACACCTACATATCAGTACGATGAACAAACAACGCCATCGGGCGATGCAACGATGCCAGAAATTGCCGCCGCCAGAATGTCCACACCGGGATTGCCCGTTGGGGGAACTACAATAGCTCAATCCACAGCGGTTGAACCGGGTCAATTTGTAACAGGGCAAGACGCAAAAGTAGAAGGCGATGTTTCTGTAACAGCCACACAAGCAGATACAGAAAGGGCACAGGATATTACAGCGGGAACTGCCGCTACATTTGATGCAGACAAAGTTACAGAAAAAGCTAAAGAAGAATTAAAAAATACACAGGCACAAACTGGATCTGTAACTACTTCGATGGAAGCGGCGGAGGCTAACGCTACAGAAACTGAGGTAGGAACAATTCCTGCGGCTCAAATAACTGAGGCTACTAAAGTAAAGGCACCAGCGTCCCGCACTCTGCAAGATGGCGAAATGGTTCAGTCAACCTTTGACGCACAGAAAGCCGCAGATTTTGCTGAGTCTATACAAGCGGCGCAAGCTGATCCATCGACAGCCGCTCTAGTTCAAGGGCAACTAGACAATTTAATGGATGATTTTGCTGGGGGGCAAACACCTTCTTGGGCGGCGGGTGCTATCCGAAATGCTAACGCCGCAATGGCGGCACGTGGATTGTCTTCCTCATCAATGGCAGGTCAAGCAATTTTGCAAGCAACTATGGAAGCGGCTCTTCCTATTGCTCAAATCGATGCTCAGACAACTTCTAATTTCGAGATGAGAAATCTTGACAATCGCCAAGCACGTGCAATGTTAGCGGCTGAGCAACGAGCTAATTTCATAGGTCGGGAGTTTGATCAGGAATTCCAAGCCCGCGTAATGAATGCAACAAAGATTTCTGAAATTGCAAACATGAACTTTAACGCTGAGCAAACGATTGCTTTAGAAAATGCAAGAATGGCTCAGACAGTGGATCTACAAAACCTATCCAACAGTCAAGCAATGGTTATGGCAGAAGCCGCGCAGATTGCCAATTTAGAAGTTACTAATTTAAATAATCGTCAACAGGCGGCAGTGCAGAATGCACAAGCATTTTTACAGATGGATATGGCTAATTTAAATAACCAGCAACAAACTGAAATGTTTAAAGCGCAGAGTAGAATACAGGCGTTGTTCTCAGATCAGGCGGCGGGCAATGCGGCAAAGCAGTTTAATGCTAGCTCTCAAAATCAAACAGATCAATTTTTTGCAAATCTTTCTGCGCAAGTATCTCAGTTTAACGCAGGTCAGGCAAACGCACAAAGTCAGTTTAACGCAGAGCAATCTAATGTTGTAGGTAGATTTAACGCAGAACTAAAAAGTCAACGTGAACAATTTAACGCAGAGAATCAATTAGTCATAGAACAAGCTAACGCTCAGTGGCGCAGACAAATTGCAACAGCAGATACTGCGGCAGTAAACGCCGCCAACCAAGCAAATGCTCAAGCTATTTTAAATATCTCTAACATCGCGTATTCCAATTTGTGGCAAGAGTACAGAGACACAATGGAATGGGCATGGACCTCAACTGAAAATGAAAGACAAAGAGATTCAGCATTGGCAATAGCAAAACTTAATGTAGATGCAGAAAAATATTCAGCAGATGCAAAAGAAGATGCCGCTAACTCTGCGGCATGGGGTAGATTTGTTTTTGATATGGTAAGTGATTGGATTTAATTAATAGGAAAGAATATGTCTTCTCAAGATATTACCCGTGCCTATAAAGAATTTTTACGGCAAGAAGGTAAAAGAAAAATTGCTATGAAGAATAAGTTAACTGCTTCTTCTACTGGTTTGTTAGCTCGTAGAAATATAAATAAGCCAGAAAATTCTTCGAGCAATTCAGATATGGATTTCATTCAATCCATTGTGAACAATTTAAGGAAGCAAGGAGGGAAGACCGATGGCTAAACCTAGCCCTATGTTAGACGGACCTGTTGCTGGTCAAGCGCTTACATCTGAACCCGGTGCTCGTCCGTGGGAACAACCTGCTATGTATTCAACTGTCGAAGACACTCTTCTCTTTTATTTAGAAAATCTTTCCCAGCCTAAAAAGCTAGCAAACATGTTAGATAAAATAGAAGAAGGTGCTCCCTTAACTTTAATTGCTGACACACTACAAACGGCAGGAGTAACAAAGGGGATACATTCTTTGGATGTAGGAATCTTAATTTCTCCAGTGCTAATAGAGTTTATGAAAGCCGCCGCCGATCACGAAGGTATTGCTTATACTTTGGGTATAGAAGAAAACGAAGATGAAATTGATGAAAACTTGGCGAATGCAGTAGTTAAAAAAGTATTCAACGGCAAAAAAGATAATGAAGTTATGCCTGAACCGACGAGCGAAGAAAAACCCGAACAACAAGAAAAGGGTGGACTAATGTCGCGTCCCGTCAAAAAATCGGAGGAAGTAGTAAATGTTTAGTTTAGGTGGCGCTTTTGGGCGTGGCTTTGTTGAGGCCGCGACAGATAAAAGACAACAAACTAGAAGCGTTGTAGAAAAAGCCTCCAGCGATGCTTTTTTGCAAGCACTAGAAGAGGCGCAAGAAACTCGCAAAGAAAGAAATGCTAGGAAAAAAAGATTGCAGGAGTTAGCCGCATCTTTGGAACTCTTTGGATTAAACGAACAGCAAACGATTGGTGTTATGTCTATGGGAGAAGAGGGTGCTAAAGATTTCTTGGCGCAGGCCAGAGAAGCTAGAAAGCTTAACAAAGATTTTGATGTTAGTAAGGTTGTTACTGTTGCTGAAAAAACAAACATGACAATAACCGATGCTATTAACAAGACAATGGGCGAACTCAAGAAACCAGAACAATCTAAACTTCCGGCGTTTGCCCAGAAAGATAAAGGATTGTTTGATATTGATCGAAGCAAAACAGCAAGGAAGCAATTTGAGTTATTGGGTGAAGCTTATGGCGAAGACTTTGACACAATTAGTGCAGAGGCCGCAGGAGATTACACAACAGAAGCATTGCCAACAGGTGCGCAAATCGATTACTCGCTGTTTAAGACTCCTCCGTCAGAGAAAGAGCAGGCTCAAACAGAACTAATCAAACTGCAAACTAAAGAACTTGAAGCTAAACTAAGTGCTTTGCCCGAAACAGAACCGCTAGAACAACCAGACCAAAGAGCTACTATAGCTTTAACCGAAAGATCATTAGGCCCACTGTTAGTTAGCTTTATTGGTCAGGGTGTTACTTACGATCCAGAAAAAGGATTTCAAGGTGTAGCTGAAGATAATAAAAAATTAGCACAGGCTAAAGAAATTATTCTCAGGTCCGGACAAAAGGCAATTGATTTGATGAATGGTAAAGACGGTGCGGACGCGGCATACTACCGCGAAAATGTGGGTAATGCTATGTCGTATTTAAGGGAAACGTATTTACCAAAAGAGTTTCCAGCCCTTGGCCGAGTAGATTTGTCAGAGTTTACTACTACACCTACAATCACACCGCAAGAAGTAGTCGCAATGACATCAAGCGATGCAGAGATTAAAGTAGCTGGATTGAAAGCTGAATACAACGCGATTACACAAAGAAAACAAAAAGAAGATTTTAAAAAATCACAAAGAAAAAGCATAGCCCAAAGTTTAATGCAGGGTGGCATGTCTAAGAAAGATGCTATGAATGAAGCCAGAAGAATTGTTAACGATGCTCTTCGATAAGGATTACTATGTACACTGAATTTGAAGACGAACGCCTCAATCGAGAGGTGCTTACAGAAGACATTGACTTCATCGCAGATGCAGAATCTTTTTTAGCTAAGCGTACTGATAAGACGTATAAAACTAACGAAGATATCTATGATGCATTTATGGAGCATATGCGTTTTCAAGATACAAATGAAGTGACTGCTGTCAGGGATCTAATGTACGCACAAGAAGCAGACGAAGATTCTAAAGCTGAGTTTGGCAGACTGATGAGTGTATTTGATCGCATGGAAGGTGAGATCAATCTAGATATGGTTGGAGATTATCTAGAAGCAGGGGTTACGGCTCCGTCTACGTGGTTAGGAATCGTTACAGGTGGTGCAGGTAAACTAAGTGCCTTAGCGGGAAAGCAAGCCGCACAGATAGGCATGAGAGCGGTTACGGGAGAAGTTCTCAAGAGTGCCGCTAAAGGAGCGGCTGTAGAGGGAGTTATTGGAACAGGCCAAGGTGCCGCACAAGAATCTGCTCGTGTAGAAACTGGAGTACAAGATGAGTTTACAGGTGTGCGCACTGCATCGACAGGCGCATTGTCTGCCATTGGTGGGGCATTGCCTGCTGGTTTAGCTGGCCTGCAACAAACAGTAGGCTTCACAGGCAGAGGCGGAGCTAGAAAGGCTAAAGCTTTACAGGAAGCCGGAGAGGCGGCAGAGACAGCCGCACAGGAATCAGCGAAGGCTGAAGTAAAAAAACAGTTCAACAGAATACGCAGTAAGACGCGAGTCGAAAAAACTAAAACAGAAATTCTGGGTGATAAGGTTGATGAAGTCCGCAAAGCGTACAGACAATTGCAAGGGCAGAAAGATGCGCTAGATACGGAAAAGGTTGCCGCAGGCAAAGAATTATTAAAAGACCTGTCAACTACAGAGCAACTCCTAGTCCGGCTTGATGACGAAACCCTAGATCAGGTAACAGCCGCCGCATTAGAGCTTGGCACAAAGCTTAAAACAAAGCCCGGTAAACGTATTACAGAAGCTGTCGCACGGGGATTAGCAGACGGAGAGATTACATCCGAATCTGTCCAACAAATATTAAAGAAATACAATCTGACGACAGATCAGTTTTCGTATATATACATGGCTGAATTATCTGATGCGGGCCGTAAACTTGGGCAGGCATCTAGGATGGCTAAGAAATCAAGGAACGATCCTACAAAAATTGCTGATCGAGACAACATGCAACGCCAGTTAAATAATTTACAAGGCGCTGTTGAGGGACTACTGGATAGCACTGTAGGAGGGGTGACTAAAGACGAAGCAGAGCGGATTGCAAAGAGTGCCGCGCAAAGTGATCGCTTGTATAAGTTCTTTAGCGAGTTAGATAGATTCCGATTAGCTTCTATGACGGCACAGGTAGCTACCACAGTGCGGAACACTGCGGGTGGCTCTATGCGTGTAGCATTAGATATTTTAGATGAGTCTTTTGAGATAGGATTTGATGCGGTAGGAAACATAATTAGGGGTCAGTCGCCAAAAGAAGCGTTTAAAGATCCCTTAGCTATATCCAAGAACCTCCTTTTCAATCAGAACGAAGCCAAGGTTGTACGCGGATTGTTTGAAAAACACATGCCTGTCGAGGCCGAAAGATTTTATTCACAGTTTTTTGACAACTTAGATACGGTGACCACTCTTGGCTCTACCGGGCCACTGACTAAGATGGGTGCAAAGCTCAACACTCTTAACCGCCTTTCTGACAATATCTTTAAGCAAGCTGTATTTTCTGGAAAGCTGGATCAGCTTGTGCGTAAACAACGTAGAGCGCAAAACAAAGCAGGTGGCCTTGCTGAAACAATTGCTGAAGGAGAGTTCAAGAATATTGATCCTGACTTGATGCAAGAAGCGATTGATATGTCTTTAGACTTCGTTTATCAAAAGTATCCGAAAGGCAAAGATAAAATATCTCGATTGGGACAGGGTATCATATCAGCGCACCGCAATTATCCCTTTGTCGTATCTTCATTTATTCCTTTCCCCCGTTATGTGATTAATCAACTCAGCGTTGTTACACAACATACTCCTTTATTGGCTATGGCCGCTAATAAAATGATGGGGAAAACAGCAGTCACACCCGAAACATTAGCTAAACAAACTACTGGCTTAGCGATGTATGGTAGCTTTTACGCTTTACGCTCAAATCAACCGGAAGAAAATGAATGGTATGAGTTTACTACAGATGGTGGCAAGACAATGGATTTGCGGGCAACGCTTGGTCCTATTGCTCCGTTTATGTGGGCGGCGGACATTGGCGCTCGTGAATCAAAGGGATTGATACAAAAGAATTTAGTTCAGAATGGAAAAGATTTAGTACAAATGTTAGGCGGTCCCCAGTTCCGCGCAGGCACAGGCTTATACGCTTTAGATCAAATGTGGAATGATCTTGTGTCAGAAGAGGGTGAGCCGGGGCTTAAATCGCAAAAGATTGCGGCTCGATTTGTAGGTGACATGGCTAACACCTTTACTCTGCCTGCCGCTACGATTCGTGATCTAGTATCTTTAGAAGATGCAGATAAAAGAATGCTCGACGAAAGCGCCTATACGAACTTCCTTGATATTCTTTTAGCTAGAGCAGGTCGTTCGCTACCAGATTTTGGGGAGGCAGATGAAGCAGAACCAAGATTTGATATTACACAGGAAGAAGAACTTAGATACATTGATCCACTAGAACGACAACTCTTTGGTGTATCAAAGAGAGCACCGAAGAATGACTTCCAAAAAGAACTAGGAAGACTGCGCATCACATCTTACGACATTTATAAGCCCACTCCATTTGGATATGAAGATCGTTTGATTCGACGTGAAGCGGCTAGAAGATTGACCCCAGAGATGACTGCGTTTATGCGCTCTGAAGAGTATCAATCGCTCCCGGAAGAAACCAAGCGCGACATGTTAATAAATGCTTCACAAAGCATTATGTCTGATATACGAGCTAATGTCCGTGAACAGTTGCTCGATACAACACAGATTAAAGAGACAGAGGCTAAGTATAACGCTCAGTTTATGTATGAAACTCTACCCTCTGCAATAAAGAAGGGTGCTACAGCGGCGTATAAGAAGCAGTATGGTGAAGCCCCATCTGATGATTACCTAAAATTCATGAAGGAATTTATGCCGACATATAAGGCGGCAAGAAAGCAGATGAGTTTTAGCAAAGGTGGTGCAGTATTAGATCTTTTCGGGGGCGCAAAGAAACAAGCCGATGATGTTGCTGATGATCTAGACACAGTAACAGATGCTGACTATTTATCAGAACTAGATGATGAACTGTTAGATGAAATGGAAGGGCTTACAGATTTCCATTTCGATAGTGATATCATTGATCCTATGGATTTAGATCCAGAAACAAGGAGAGCGCTAGAGGGCGCGGGAGAACTCGCGCTGGAAACTCTCATTGGATTTATTCCTGTTGTAGGTGATGTTTATGATGCCTATAACGTAACAGATAATCTTCGACAGGCTAAGTATGTAGATGCGGCAATAGATGCTATTGGTTTCGTGCCATTCATTGGTAACGCACTGAGCAAGGGCGTGAAGGTTACGCTTGATATGTTCAAGCATAGTGATCCTGTAATTAAGAAACGGGCGCTAGCTGACTTCACAAGGGAAGAAGGAAGACTGCCTGACTTCGCAGATGAAGCAGATTTAGAAAGAGTTGTTCAGTCAGCGGCTAAGCAGGAGAAGATTGTAGCAGGTGCGGCAGTATCTGATACTCCTCCTTTATTTCACGGAGACTCATCGTTTCTGGGAGAGTCTTTAGAACCACGAAATTTAAAGAATCCAAGCAAACATTATGAGTTAAAGATAGATGCCATGAGTACATCTCGTGATCCTGTAATGTCTGTAGATCAGTTTGCTAGCAAATCTTCTAGACCAGATCCTATTGATGCTATGTATACGGTTGTGCCCAAAAGAGGGATAATGGCTAAACAAGACTTGCGTCCCGATCAGTATGATCGTCTATCCAGTAAAGAGGTAACATCGCCGAATATCCCTACTGGCGCAGTAGAAAGTAAATTACCTACACAGTTACCCAAGTCTAGGCACTTAGAAGCAGAAACTATAATCACTGATGTGGAAGATGTTGACATTAGAAAACTAGCTGATCAACCAGAGCTTGCGAATAAAGTTAGAAAAGGTGTTAAAACGCTTGAAGAAACCCGTAATCTTGTTGCAGAGGCAATGGACATAGGAACTGAAATGGCCTCAAAGAAAGAGGCGATGGAGTTTTATAGCAAGCTAGCAAAGGCAATGAAAAAAGCTCAAGGCTTAGGGGCGTTCACTTCTAAAGCGGGTGCGAGGGGGTCATATGATCAGCACATTACAGCTATGGCTGTAGAAGCAAGTGATCCACGTAGAGGATTTGATTACTATGGATTACCCCAACAGATAGAAAAAGCGGCTCGATTATTAGAGGGTACGCAAAAAGGTAAGATGCTAGACGAGCTACTAGAAGGTTTATTTGAAACTAGCAACGCAATGTTTGGTTATCCTACTGCTGGAAACGTAGCAAAAGAATACACTGAAGCCAAAAAGAAAATATTTGATGTTACAGAACGAATGAACCGCGGTGGCTTAGCAAGTAGACGCGCATAAAAAAGCCCCGCATTGCACGGGGCTGTATGCTTGCTGTTAGTGTGAGGGCTGACAGCGGAGGGAAAGCTACCTTAGTAGCCTCTCTCAAATATTACATATAGTTATATACAATACATTTAAAATGTCAAGCGGTTATTAAGCCGCATGCCATCCCCAATCTTCTCCTTCCATGCCTGCGGCATTATAATCGGTGACAACACCTTCAAAGAAATTCTTATGCGAATCGCCTGCGATTACCCAATCTACCCACGGTAAGGGATTTTCTTTGACTTTATAGTTACCTTTCAATCCAAGCTGAATCAGTCTTCGATCGGCAATATACCTAATGTATTGCTTCACTTCTTCTTGGCTGAGTCCCTCCAGATCTCCCATTTCATACGCAAGTTCAATAACTTTATCTTCAAGCGCGACTGCATCTCTAACCATTTGATAGATATTTGATTTGAGATAGTCGTTAACGATTCGTGGATTCTCTTCACAAAAGGTTCTAAATAATTTGACCATGCCGTCACAATGCATTGTTTCATCACGCACACTCCATTCTACTATTTCGCACATGCCTCGCATTTTTCCGAAGCGTTGATAATTAAGTAACATAACAAAAGCACTAAACAAACTCATGCCTTCATTGATCACAGATCTAGCCACTGCTTTTGCAAGTCCCCCCTTACTATTAGTATCAAGATCTGCCATGAAGTCTATCTTGTCTGACATTTCTTGATACTCCAAGAACGCGGAGAACTCTTCTTCTGGTAACCCTAGTGTATCATTAAGTAAAGCGTAAGAGCGTTGATGAACAAACTCGCGGTTAGCAAAGCTAGTAAGCATCGCACGTATTTCATTATTCTTAAATTTTGGGATGTAAGATTCCAAATAGTTAGTTCCAACTTGGACATCTGACTGCGTAAACAATCGAAGTATTTGCGTGATATGGTTTCGTTCGACATCGGTTAACTTTCCATTATTCCACTGCGCAACATCGTCTTGAAGTTTCGCTTCCCATTCACCCCAGTGAACTTTTTCATGTGCGACAGCTTTCTCAACAGCCCAAGGATATTTAAACGGCTTATATGTCTTTGATTCAATAAGCACAGACATTCTACTTTGCTCCAATTATAATTGTGTTAGTTGTAAAAAAAGCCGGTACTAGACCGGCAACAAGGGTAGTTATACTCAGCAAAGAAGATTAGTCAACATCTTTTTGATTCAACTCTTTCGTTAATGCATTAACTCTTTGACGCAGATAAACAATTTCTTTTTCCGCCTCTTCCATCTGTTCGTATAGCTCTGGGTCATTAAACAAAGTGCTCAACCCGGAGTAACACATTGCACATAGAGACACTGGTAAAATGCCTAGCTCTCCGCTTATGCCACCTTCAAGATCTATGTCAAACTCACCATGGCATATAGAACAAACTAACTCATGATGACTTCTATCTACTGTCATAATTTAACCCTGACAACTAATGCATTCTTCTGCATCCTCGCCAGAGAAATCCTGTAATGCTTTACGTTCTACAGATGCACCTACTTTGTCAGCGGACACTCCTGCATTTGTACGTAGATAGTATAATCCTTTCAGACCATCTTTCCAAGCTTTAATGTGAACATAATTTACATAAGGCTTAGGTGATCCTGCCGGGAAGAACAAATTTACCGACTGCCCTTGACAGATAAACTCCTGCCTCTTCGCCGCATGTTCAACAACCCACGCCTGATCGAGTTCAAAGGCCGTCTTGAAAACTCTTTTTTCGTAGTCCGAGAGGAAGTCCAGATGCTGGACAGAGCCTTCTGAAGCAATAATACTTTTCCACGTTCTCTCCGTATTTTCACCGCGTTCCTCCAGTATATATTCTAGGGCTTTGTTCTTGACCAAATGCGCACCTGCACGTGTACGATGTGTGTACGCATTCGACTTGATAGGCTCGATAGACGCTGAGCAACCACAGATAATTGACGAGTTAGCGTTTGGAGCAATCGCAAGTAAATGCGCATTACGCCTCCCTGTGTTCGCCATATCAGGACACTCACCTCTTTCTTTAGCCAATTCATACGTAGACTCCAGTGCATCTTCTTTGATCTTCTTAAACATTAGGTAGTTTTCACTAGCCGCTTGCCAAGAATCCCATGCCATTACTTTACTTTGTAAATATCCGTGGAAGCCCATTGCCCCTAAGCCAATAGACCGTTCCATATAAGCACTGAACTTTGCCTTCTCTAATTCTTCCGGAGCATGTCGGATAAAGAATTTAAGGACGTTGTCCAAGAGTCGTACCAAGTCTTGAACCATTCTGGTGTCTCGCCACTCATCCCATTTTTCAAGGTTGACTGAGGAGAGACAGCAAACTGCTGTGCGTTCTTCAGATGTTGCGAGATGAATTTCATTGCAGAGGTTACTGCCTCTAATTGAGAGTCCAAGTGATCTTTGAGAATCTGGTAACCCTCTGTTTGCTGTGTCGATAAAGTTGAGGTAAGGCGAACCTGTTCTGAAACGAGCCTCAAGTATTCTTTGCCACAATTCTCTAGCTTGGATTGTAGATCGGATAGCTCCTGAATCAGGGCATCGTAGTTCCCATTGTTCTCCATTCTGTACTGCCTCCATAAAAGCATCAGTGATATTGATTGCATTAAACAGGTTGAAACATTTCCTGTTTGCATCCCCTCCAGTAGGGACTTTAAAGTTTACGAACTCAATGATCTCTGGATGCGATACATCGAGGTATGCGGCGTAAGATCCCTTGCGAGTCTTACCTTGTTTGTAGGCTGTCATCTGAGAATCAACAACCTTCATGAACGGGATAACACCCGGAGCCTTGTCACTTACAGGACGTACATCAGACCAGTGACCGCCGACTCCACCTCCTTTGACAGATAGCCATGCGACTTCAGCATTGTGAGAAATAAGGGAGTCCAGATTGTCGCCAACATAAGTGAGAAAACAACTGATAGGAAGACCCCTGACGCTCTGTCCATCTCTGGGTGCATTACTGAGTACAGGGCTAGCAAACATAAACCAACACTTGCTAGCGTACTCATAAATACGATTAGCAAAATCATAATCGCCCTCGCAATAAGCCACAGCCGCACGTGCAAATGCTTGTTGTGGAGACGTTTCATCTTCAAGCATGTAATAGTCTTTGAGTAAAGACATTGCCTGCCCACTTAGGTTATTGTCTCTGGCTAAATCAATATCAATACCTAAGTATTTCATTACCAGTTTGTCCCTTCGGTCTGTTTCATTAGCTCTTTCGCTTTTTTCAGATACCAAATAGCTTTACCTACATTACTGATAGGGTCTCCTTTGCGCCAAAGACGAGTGCCAAGATACTTTAAAGCATTCCCATGACAATAGTGAATAGCGTCATAAGGACCAAGGACATCAATAATATAGTCAATCGTTTCGATAGATCCACTGTTGTAATGCTCCGGTTTGTCGATTTCATCCCACACGTCAGTATCTATCATATCCTCAAGGACAGCGTTGACAGCAGGAGTTAACGACTCACGAATATCTTTCATTCCCATTATGCACTCCCGTGTGTCTTTGTATTAAAGGTTAAGTGAATGACATTGCCATCTTTCTTTCTAGTAAAGACAGGTTGTTCTTCTTCATGCTCCTCTAACACATGTGAAAAAGTATCTAAAAAATATTCTTTAATCCGCTCTCTAAACTCGTCATCCTCTTCCATTAAAGGTAGACAAGACGCAAGCATACCACAAACATTGCGTATTAAATCTATTTGATCTTCTTCTAGATCTCCTGTTAAGTGTTCCTCTACATATGAGTTAACTTCTCCTTCCCATTTGCCCTCGTCATTAAACACAGGCTCTACCGCAATAGCAAAAGAAGACTTGTCGTATCGCTCATCTTGATCATCAATCATCGTAACTACCTTTGTATTTTGTTACATCGAAAACTAACAAATATGCTAGGCATCAGCTTAGCAGGTTTTTTCTTTGCGTCAATCCATTCTTGTGGCACGTCTTTATCACTGTACAAAAACCCATGCCTTTCGCACCAAGAGCCATAGGTTGTCTTCGCTCCCTTCCGTAGTTTAGATTTACTGTTACTAAACACAAAACGAATGTCTAAGTCGGGGTGTTGTTTTTTAATTAAAAGATGTTTGCGTCTATCTTCCGGGGTAAATCTGCCTTTAGTTTCTATTATAATCCCGTTAGGCAATAAGAAGTCCGGTGTATAAGTGCGATATGCTAGATCTTCCCACTCTACTTTCATGCACTCATACTTAGCTGAGCACTTACGATTCATTAGAGATTGCAGAACACTTTTTTCTAGGCCGGACTTATACCCATGCCTAATCGCTAACTGTCTTGTCCTGTTGTGTTTCATCGGCTATCTCTATATACGCAACCGTAGGAGGTTCTTTCGCCTGCGAGCAAAGCGAGGGTAGCTCTTGCAGAGAGGGCCAACACTTGTATCTGTATTTACACCAACTACATTCTTCACCAAGAATTTTATTACCAGTTGGTTTCTTTCTAAATGTTTCGGGTACAGGTTTAAAGCAACGCTCAAACTGATTTTTCTCCAGCTTGTCTGCTTTTTCTTTTATCTTATCCAGTATGTCTTGTTTGTGGACCGCCATGTCCCACGCAGACACATACTTAAATTCACCTGTGGCTTTATTAATAACCCACCAGCCACCTACATCAACACCTAATGCTTCTGAGTAACCGGCAAGCTGACCTACATAACCAAAAGCATCATGCTCTTTTAGAGTGTAGTAATCTTTAAACTTATTTTTATAAGACCAAGGCGATGCGGATTTAATGTCATCAACACGATTGTCTAAAGTTAGATCGTGTGTCCCTAAGATTTTATGATCACCTAAAGAAAGTGTAGATAAGTATCCATCTTTAAAATCCACACCTGCTTCTGTCATCACTCCTTTGAAGACAGCTTCCACAATGTCACCAATCATCATGTTCATTAGGAAGTTAGCAGGGGGATCAACACCATCCTCTGGTTGATTTTTTTCAAACCAAAGTTGGCAATACGGCTTGCCAATATTTGACATGCGTAAAGTAAACTTGCGTTCCCTTTGGCTGAATTGTTTGCTGATAGCTTCCTTGATATCAGCGACGATACGAGCAACTGTAGATTCGTTCATACTACTATTGCCCGTTCTTGCATCCTCAAGGTACTTATGTATCTTGAGTTCCTGTGGATGATTCATCCTTGATTTTCGTCTATGTCGATAAACTCATCGACTAAGGCGACATCCTCCTCAGAAATTTGTTTGCCTAATGAATCGTTGTGCGAGTTAACAACGTATTCGTTGTAGTTCCCTATCCACTCTATATAGTCTTGGAACTTCTGCTGATCTTCATCAGTTATAGTAATTGAAGAAGATAAGTCAAGGGAGTACGTAGGCACGTAGTACTCAATCGCAGTCTTCTCATCCCCGCCTCGCTTAGTTGCACAGGTAATCCAGTGTTGTACTGGCAGTCTACGATTCTTGCCCAGCTTTGTAAACGGCTCACCCATTGTTTTGAAAGCATCTCTGCCTTGGATCTCCCAAATAAACGGATAGCTCTGTTCTTCCGGCAAAGCTTCGCCAATGCCATCAACGGCATTAATCAGTTTGACCTCGCCAAGAAGCACTCGATTACGTTTAATCGATTGATAAAAATTTTGCTTATCTTCGGAAAGATCTTTCCAATCTGCTAGCCAGCCCGCGGGCTTACCACAATTGTAAGTACCTGAAGTATCTTTCATATCTCCATTGAGATCTTCACCCATGATTGTTTTTACATAAACATTTTCTGTTGAGTCGTATCTCTTATATAAAAAGCGTTGTAGAAATACTCGTATCTTTATTGACTCAGCGTACACATACGTCTCGTCTGGCAACTGCAATCTATATGATCCAGAAGGCACAACTTCCATGTTCTTCATCTTGCCTTTCACTTCTACCTGTCCCATAACAGGCTTGTTCCAGATGCGAAGACGAGGAAGAGTTGAAGACTTAGTGGGTTGCTTCGCCATATCAGCACCCATACCCATTGCTTGGGCCATAGCTGAAAAGTTACTAGTATTGATTGTAGATACATCAGTAGTCATTATGCGACCTCCATTTGTTCTAGCCAATTATACCCTAGTTTTGCCTCAAGTAAAAGAGGCACATTGAAGTCAATTTCAAAACGATCTTTAATAATATCGTAAAGCGCATCATTAATTTTATTAATTACCCGGATAACAGATTGCTCCTCATTTGGATGCACATCAATGACAATAGAATCATGCACTGAATTCACAATTACCGAATTAAGTTTTGTCAACTCCTGATCTATGCAAAGAAGCACAGCAGGAACTATGTCCGCTGTCGCAAGTGATTGAACAGGATAGTTTTTTACTGCGGTAAAGTCTGTAATTGTGCCATCCCTACGTCTCTTCACATGAGGAAAAGAAAACTGTCTGCCACTGGGAGTGGTTATTTTTTTGTAGGTAAGAACTTCTTTGGCTAACTCTCTGTGCCATCGTCCAATTCCTTTATACTTATCGATGAACTGCTCGTAGTATGCGGCCTCTGCTGATGTTCTTCCGTATCCTGTTGCTCCATACAACGGCGCAAAAGTGTGTGCTTTCGCCTCCTGCCTACTAATTTTTTGACCCGCTTCCGAAATAACTTTTGCGGTGTATGCATGGACATCAAACCCCTCTTTTATTTCTTGCATAGCTACCGGATCTTGCGATAAGAAAGCCGCAACGCGAAACTCAAGCTGTGCAAAATCTGCTTCCATAATCTTACCGCCTTCCCAACGTGATATGAACACACGTTTTACGGGGAATGTTCCACCGCGAGGCATGTTCTGCATGTTAGGGTCTCGCCCGGAGAATCTCCCCGTTGCTGTCATGTGTTGAGTTAATCTAACATGAAGCCTATCGTCATGCTTAGTGTGAATCCTGATACCATCAATGAAACTAGATAGATACGTATCGAGCGCAGAAAGTCTTCTAAGCTTAGATAAGAAGTTCGCCGCGCTCTCCATTGATCGAGTCTTTGCAACATGTTCTAAATACTCCAAATTAGTTTTGCTTGTGCTAAACCCATTTGCACTGTGCCACTTTGCACTGGGGGCAGAAAACTTTAACCCTGCTAGTTTAGGTAAATTAACTAGAACGTACCCACGACCCATGCAAGCAGAACATTTCGTAGGTTTTTTATAATCTGATCCATCCTTCTTGGTTTTAAAATAAGACCCATTGCCATTACATTCGCTACACTTTTTAGCTTTGGTGCGCCGAACTGGAATTGATAGTTTGTTTACAAAACTTTTAAAGTCTACAGTGTTCATGTAGGGATTAGCTTCATTAGCCCAATCCGTTTTGTTTATAGGTTTTCTAGAATAGATTACCCAAGAAAGTTGCTCAGGAGAATTAAGGTTGATAGGGGTATCACCCATAAGCTCTCTTACTTCCTGCTGTAATTCCTTTTGAAGTGCGGCTTTCTCACTTTCAAATTCTATGCGTACTTGTTCCAGTGCTTTAGTGTCTACTTTAAAACCAGTGCGGTAAATTCTAGACAGTAGCATACAGGTATGCATTGTCAGATCTAACACGGTGCTTAACTCGCGGTTAGCTTTGTCATGCATGTCCGCAGACTGCTCATCATATAAAGCCCATGTAGTGGCCAAGTCAGCGTAAAGATATTCCTTCAGTTCTTCATACGGAATTTCAGATACAGGCACACCCTGTTTTAAATACTGTTTCATAGTGTCTTGTTTTTTCGTGGACAGATCTCTTCTTTCGGCTATTGCTTCCAGAGAGAGAGGTTCTTTTACCCCGCGTTGAAATATGTACTCTGCTAGCATGGTATCCCAAACGATGCCATCGTATTTAAAGCCCGTCTCCCACAACCATAATAAATCGTGATTGAGGTTTTGCCCAATTAGAACTGTAGTTTCATCTAATATTTTTTGCAGGGTATCGCAATCTTGTTTTCTATACTCATACTTGCAGTCGTACTCCGCGTGATCAAAAGTAAAATGCTTAGGCTCTTCGCCTTCGATTTGCACACCAACCATGACTAAAGTATTTGTTGACTCAAAAGGATCGAGATGTAATTTACCATCGCGCCGGGTAACAGTATTCTCAACATCAAGAACAACTTTCATGCGTGGACACCTCCCATAAATCTTCAATAGATAAGTTATAGCAAGTTGATTTAACAACGTATCCGTTGTCAGGATCAATCTCTCCCTTCTTCATGTGTCTTGCTAAATCAAAAAACTTTTTATGCTCAATCAAACCAAGAAACCACGCAATACTGTAATCGTTTTTAACACGCACAAAAGCGTAGTGATCACAACACTGATGCAGGCTTAGCTCTGCTACACTACAATCGTAATGGGGTAACGGTGTCACTGATGTTCTCTTAGTTTTTACGTCAACTGTTTGCCCGTTAGCTAAAACTAAATCGTAATCAAACGTATTCTCACGCAGGGCATTTAATAACTGTGCCGAAATAATTTCACCAATAAATCCTGCTATGTTTCCTTGGCCCCTAGTAATACTGTTATTCAACCTACCCATCTGAACGGCTAAGTCCCTTGCTTCTAATAGTTGTTTATCTGTTATAAGAAGCTCAATCATTCTAGCTCAAACGTCGTACCTGCTAATCGTGTAGTCTAAGATACAATCAATACGCCCGTGCCATCCCGATAATTTATTTTTAGCCACGTTTACATGGCGCAAAAACTCATTAGCTTCCAGCCCCTCCGCCGGAGTGTCTTTCGCAATCAACAACATCAGGTCTGCTTCAGAAGCCTTGCCTGTTTTACTACCCTCCATCATTGATTGATTGAGGTTAGCCCTGCCCTCCGCTTCTGCTGAAAGCTGAGACATGTAGAACACAGCGCAGTTATATTCTTTAGCTATCTGCCTAGCATGAATTGCACATAGCTTCAGACCTTCATGTGATTGATCAGGGGCAAATTTATCTCCCATATCTAACACGAGAATATCAGGGCTGTATGTTTTACATATCAACTCAACCCAGTGCATGTTTTGTCCGGTTGCATCTTTTAATCTAATGTTCTTTCTAAGCTTGTTCCATCTCGACAAAGCTTCGCGTGGATTATTTTTAATCTCCCGCATTGTCATGCCGGATGCCGCAGTCAGATAACGAGAGCCTACACGGTGGGGGGCTTCCTCATTACACAACACAATACAGTTAGCCCCTTGCACCGCAAAGCCATCCGGTCCTGCCAATAAGGACGCATGGAAAGATGTCTTGCCTGTATTTGGTCTGGCTCCTCCGATAATTAAATGTCCCGCATTAACACCCTCAACACGCTCCGCAAGGCTGGATAAATTAAAACGCCATCGCGCTTCTAAGTCGCTCTTTTCTAGTAAACCTTCAAGAGAAAGGTCATCCCACTCAATATTCAAATCTGGTAGGAAATCATCACGATAGTTCTCTATGATTCTGCGCAAAGGTTCAAGGGAGTTGGCACCTCCGTTGACATATTGCACACCGACATTCGCAATCTCTCGCCCAAGATATTTTTGAAATAGTTTAGCTAAAATTCCATTCGCTACATCGGAGCCAATGGCCGGTTGAGATTTAATTTGTGTGAAAAGTTTTTCATAGGAATCTCTTTCTGCTGTAGTCATGGCGGGGTCATTAACGAAAAACAATCCGGCAACTTCTTCAACAGAAAGATCTCTTTTGTACTCTTGCATTGCTTCATCGATAGTTGTTTTAATACGACCAAGCTCTGTAGTTCTAAATAATCTAGGCGGACATTTCGTACCCTTGTAATCGTCGTAAAAAGATTTGGTTAATAAACTTTTTATTAGCGATAGTTCTTCTATCATCTACTTCTCCATGATCGAGGAAACAAAATCTTTTTTGCTCTACGCAAACTTTTATTTACCTCAGTCATGCAAAGTTTTTTTCTCTTCTTGATTTTAGCCCACTCACTTCTAGAAAGTTTTGTTCGCCCCTCATCACAAAGGGTAGTTAGATAAGTCCACTTTCTGCCTTCCCTAACTTTGACAAATCGATACCCCGACCCAATGCGAGGAGCCTCTGTTGTGATTACAATTTCCCATGCTTCTTCTTTCATTTCTTAACCGCCCTATAGTTTAACTGACTTCTTCCTGTATACGCTGAAGCTGACGCATGGCGATCTCTCATGTACACCTGATTAATCGCGTCCTGCTCACTCGTTGCACGGACATTACGAATTACCAGCTTCTGATGATAGTATACATCATAAAGGTAAATCATATAACCCTACTCCTGTACGCAGTTGCCCGGACTAATGTAATTATTAGCCTCGTACTTAGCAATCTCATCTTCTAAAACAGAAAAGTGAACTGTGGAGGGCATGGGCTTTCCCGGTTTGGGGAGTAAAGTTTCTACTAGTTCTTGCCATTTGCTGTATGCGATTTGATCGTCTGCCATATCCGCTTCATTGCGCAGAAATAGCGCCCACAAATACGCACTTTCACCTGTCAGCCCCACTGTGTATCCGGGGGGACGATCAACCTTTGGAATTTTATTCATAGTCTATGCCTCCTTTTCTAAATCCCATTTGACTTTGTTAGCTGGCGTAACGTCATATCTCTTGTGTGTAATCTTGAACACAGACCATGTCAGAAACACACAGAAGAGTAGAGCGTAATGGCCAAGGATACTATAACCTATAAACAACAACTCTCCGGTAAATATACCGAATGCCAAGCACCAGAAGGTGGCTAATATTATTGAAGCTAAAAACTTCCATTCGGGTGGGGAGTTCCGCAACGCATTGTATGATGGATTAAGAAACTCTAAAACTTTTCTCATTTTTCTTTCCTTTTCGATACATAAATACTTTGTGTGCATTATGTTTTATCCAACAATCTGCACAAGAATAGAACGCATCTTGCTCAACAACTACTGCGTCCTTATTACAATGATCACATTTCTTCGGCATCTAGTGCCTCTCTTTGTTCATCGGTAAGCTCCCACTTCCGGGTGAGCATCCAATGCCCGCAAGGAATAGGTCCACTGAATGCTTTGTCATAATCTGTAATGACATTCTTCTTCCTTTTTTTACGGTGAACTTGTGATGGATCACGGTAAGGAAGGTTGTATTCATCACGCACGATACGCAACCTCGACTTAATTGTGGTCACAGGGGTGTCGAGCATTTCTGCTATGTTGTCTAAGGTTATGCCCTCTTTGTATAGGGTAACCAGTTTCTCAATTCTGGCCTTGGTCCACGGAGCACGATTTCTTTTAAGCATTGAGCATCTCCTCTAGAGCTTGTAAGTCTTCTGATAACTTATATTTTAAATCATCCATTAAGCCTAACACCTTACCATTTAGCTCATTGGCAATGTCAATAGCCTTAATCAAAGCATCGGGGTCAAGTGCAACAATCACATTGTCGTAATACTTTTTTATGTACTGTTTGTGGAAGGGCGTAAGGTTTGTACCTAACAAAGCTAGGCATACACATTTATGTGGGTACAAAGTGCCTATAACGTAGGCACTTATTGCATCTTCAACAATCACAACGGTGTCAGAGTTATGCCCATGCACATACGGAACAGGGGACGAAGCGTAGCGTAACCACTTGGGTTTTCTACCATTCAACGATCTGCCAACTGCATCAACTAACTCCCCATTCTTATGCACCACAAGAAACACCAAACGATCTTGGCGTATGTCATAGAACACATCTTGTGGGTCTATGTCGTACCGCCTCAAGAAAGCAGGGTATATGGGGTTTTGTACATCCGGGTAAGGCACGAGGTAGGGAGGTATCGCAAAAGTAAATAACTCTTGTTCAGATTGATGTGTAATACCGTTGGCTAGAATGTCTTCTATTGTCGATACTTCCATGCTTGTATTCTCCACGCCAGAAAGACGGCAGGTATTCTTGTAGCAGTTGTATAAGATGCTGTACATATTGCGGGACACGGTGAAAGTATTTTTACCTAAGCATACAGGACAGTCGCCCCGGTATGTTTGTCCTTCATCAAGATTTAATGAATCAATAAGCTTGGCTACAATAGGACTTGACATACTGTGCTCCCTTTAATGGTTCATTTGCCGGTGTGAACAGAGCGGAGCGTACAGGCTTCACTCGCACTTGTCAAACTGTTTTTCATGTAAGGCATGACCGAAGCAGGGGTGCTGTGTCCGGTGACTGCCATGATCTGGGGCATAGGTACTCCCGCCTCAACCATTTCCGTTGTGCCTGTTCTACGTAGGTCTGCAAGGCGTAATTCGTCAGGTAATCCTGCACGGCTCTTCACCTTGTTCACCCAACGTGATATCTGGTACAGGTCATACGGTTTCATATTACCCGTAATGCTAGGCGCTACATAATCCTGAAAGTCAAACGCACCATTCTGCTGTTGAAGCATGTTGAATAGATTGTTGCTGATAGGAATCTTGACTTGTGCCCTGCGCTTTGACTGAACCAGTTTTACATACTGCTCTTCAAAGTTGATAGCATCCCATGTCAACAGACGCATGTCGCCTACACGTTGACACCACTCGTAGCACATCTGTGCAATGAGTCCAATTGAACGTGTCTCCCACTCAGAGTAAGCAGTGCTCAAAAAACTAGACACTTGCTCTGGTGTCCAAACAATTCTACGTGCCTCCTCCCTCTTAGACTTCACCTTACGCCAAGGGTTCGTGTCAATAAGATCCATTCGTATGGCATAGCTGTACAGCCTGCGGCACACAGCAAGCACACGATTGGCCAACACGGTCCCCATGCTTTTGTCAATAGCATCAAAGGCAGAGTTAGCAGTAGCTCCAGTAATTTTTTGGTAGTCAATATCCGCAGGTAAATTTTCTGACGCAAGGCGTAGCCAATACTTGTACTGGTTTCTAGTTGTTTGCGCCAAGTTATTGAATTCGTTAGAGCCAAGGTACAAAGACACTAGCTCGTCAAAGGTTTGATGTATACGTTTAGCCATCGCGATTCTCCAGATAAGCATCTCTAAACTCAGAAAGGGCCACAAACAATTTTCGTTTGTCAGCCCTCTTTGAGTTACTAAACACTTCATCATAGACTTTATCCACATCCACAAGATCATCGGAGACCCGATCAATCAGTGCGGTAAGAAGATCAAAAGTTTTGATTGGTCTAGTGTGGTACATAGTTATCTCACGTGTCTCCATGTTTTGTATGTATTAACCTGATGAATGCAGTGATGGGATACATCAAACTTACCTGCAATCTCACGGTTAGTTAGTGTTTTTGATAACTCACGAATCAGACGCACATCATCCTCAGTAAGCTTCGCTCGATAGTGCTTCTCTCCATGTGCCCACTCGTGGTGGGCATCACGGACGTAAACACGGTAGTGCTCACGGTCTACTGTCATGAGAAATATTCTCGCAGTGCATCCATGTCCTGATAGTTAGGTCTTTTGATAACACCCCTAGCTATATTAAGAACATTCCCGTATGGGATACCAGTTTTACGTGACACCACTGATAGCTTGCGGTCTGCTAGTAGGACACGAATTTCGTCTGCGTTAAGTAGTAAGATGTTAGCTCTAGCTTTCATCATTATGCTCCTGTTGTAAGTAAACTGTTTGATCCATATCCCTGTTGTCACACTGTGGACAAGACCGTGCCAACGGCCACGTCTCAGGGTAGACGTGATCACACTTTAGGCAGTGAACCTCCAAACCTACGTTATCTATCGTACATCCTCCTTTCTAAATCAATGATTGCGGAGCGCAAACTATTGCCTCTGCCCTCTTGCAGTGAGTCGTTAGACTTCGCAATCCATCTGCGCGATGCGCCTACGTAGACTACAGACACCCTGTGGTTTTGCATGAAGTTCATCAGCGATGTGTCGCTACGCTTCTTGCGAAGCTCTTCAGCTTGCTCATGTAGATCACTCATTGCTTTTTCCTCGTGCAAAAATACGTGTGCTCACCACAAATGTTAGTGAAGCCGATGCTACGACTCTCATCCGACATAAAATATCCGACACCTGCGGTGGCACCGAACACAAATAAAATGAAAGCGCACTCACTAATTTTCATAACTCATGCTCTGCGATATTGTGTTGTGACCAATGATGTTAGCCGCTTCATCAAGACGAGCACATATATTCTTACGGTGCTCATCCTTCCGGGCGAAACGTTCACGTACTTTGTCGGCAACCCAAAGATACGAGTGAGTGCTGTCACCAATATTCTCAATAAAATCAATGATCTCTTCATCAGTGTAGTATTTATCAGTCATAGTTTATTTCCTTCTGTGAATGTGGACTCAGGGACAGGAGTCGAACCTGCATAGAACTGATTTGCAGTCAGCCGCATAACCATTCTGCCACCCTGAGAAAAAAGAGGTCTAGGAAAATCCCAGACCCCAAGGCAAAGTATTAAGCGGCAAGTCCTACCAATGTCTTGAAAGCAGGACGAGTAACCACATCTTGCACCTGTTGCTCAATACGGGCTTGCTTACGTGCCATGTCTGTACCCTCTCGGCCAGTGACGTGTGTGCCGATGTGAGTCATGACATTGAACAGCCGATAACCCGTGTCACCGAGGTTCTTGTACATGTTCCAGATACGAGCACCTTCCTCAACCATCTTGGCATTGACCTTGATGCCCGATGCAACACGATACGTAGCTACTTCCTTGCGAATGAATTCTATAGCTATCTCCTTGGTCACCTCTGTGCCCATCATGGTTGCATACACCTCTGCCTCTTGCTCAAGACGTTGAGGCCAATCAGCTACGACAGTGCCTAGCTTTTCTGGATCAGCTAGTAGCGTGTGCTTACGATCTACCTGCAAGTTCTCAGCGATAGACGCACACCCATTGCTACACCAGTAGCGGAACAAGCCACACTGTATGTGATGCTTGAACGTCATGTCATGTGAGTCATACAGGCGAAAGCGCATCGAGTGCAGGTCACCCACGGCAGGTTCGTACTCGTACTTTTTGAAAAGCATATCTACTGAGTAGGCAGAGTTGCCTTTGGCTTTGTTAAACTTCACCTGTATCTGTGAGGTATCAATGCCAGATGCTTCGATGCCTTCGCGGAAAGCGTCCCACATACGACTGAAGTTTACAGGGTTATGCTGTCGCTTGGACACACACATGACCTCATCGGTCAGAGGATTGATGATGGCATGATGCCCATCGACCTTGCGCCCATTATGCACAAGGGGTTCCCGCACTGGATCGAAGTCCAGTTCAACAGGAAGGGCAGGGATTGAAGTAAAGTCTTGATATACGCTCATAACATTTGCTCCTTTAGCAAAGTGATAATATTGTGCTTACAATTATACGGATAAAAAATTAACTGTCAAGCTGTCTTTTTAGTTGAGTTCATAGAACACGTTGTGTATCCAAGCATCTCTACCCTTATTAAGAGCTAGCTTCTTGCCATCCCAATCGTAGTACCCATGAATCTTTCTGCGCCCCGTGCGAGTGCTGATCTTAAGGATACATACTTCCCGGACATTGTCCATGTTCGCATGGGTACGCAGTACCCAATCTTTGACGTTGGCAATGGTCTTGAATACAGGTAAGATTCTCATGCGCTCTGTCAGGTGCTGGATGTTATTGACATCGAGATCATCCTTGTAATAAATTTGTGCTGTGTACTTAGTCATCGTAGTTCTCCTTACGCATAGCTTGCATCCTATCCACATACTGACCCAAGCGAATCAGGTCAGCCTGTGCATCCTCTTTGGCCACTGCACCTGCATCAGGATTCTGAAGAACCTGACAGTAGATACGTGCGGCTGTCTCCCATGAAGGAGTGATATCAATTACATTACTCATTTCCACACTACCTTTTTGTACTCTGCTGTTTGAATATTGCCATAGTCAATGCACTCTTCCGCTGACCACTGGTCTTGAATGTACCTTTCAAGTTCTTCATATTCGACCTTATCCCAAGGTTCTTTGCACATGTGCCGACGTATATCTTCAGGTGACAGGTGTCCATCCAAGTCTACTTCGATCTCGATTTCGATTGTTGCTGTGAATGTAGTGCTCATAGTTTATTTCCTCTGTTGAGTTGTGGTCTAGGAGAATCCCAGACCTATTTATTGACCAACCGCAATGCGATCAGTCATATCTACAGTAAAGCCGTCCCCAGCTTCACCCAATGCGTCGCCCTTAGCACGTAGCCCGACGATCACCTTACCTGCTTGCACATTCGCAATGTCCGACACGTCACCATCGATAACGTCACGGCCAAGGAATCGCTTAGGCAATCCACCACGGAACACGACAGCCATAGGCACGTCAGTATCCAAGGCAAGCTCGACCTGATTCCAGAACTCAGGCTTCGGTGAGAAGCTGAACATCAGCTTGTAGTTGCGAGGCATACGCTTATGCAAACGCTTGCCCAGCTTGGTGTAGTCGTAGAAGAACGCCTCACCGAACTCGCCCTCAAGATCAAGCAGTGTCTCCCACTGCACATCCGAGATCGTGTTCAAGCGGAACACAGGCTTGACACCCTGACGCTTGCAAGTACGGATGAACGAGTGCATCTCTTTGCGTAGCTGTGTGAGGAACCCATCACGATCAGACATGAACCAATCAGTCTTGCGTTTACGGCCTTCGGCTACGTTAGACATTACGCCACGGCCAGACGTAAACAGGCATGGCTTCTTGCACCCTGCGATAGTACGTGACGGACACAGTATATCGTTAGGCATCATGCTCAGCGATGCGATACGAATCAGGTCAGTACCTAGCTTGGTCTTCATTGACTTCAGTACTTTGGTGTTGCCACCGTTCGTGTTTAATAACTTACCCATGTTGCACCTCCATTTGATGCTTGAAAAAAAGCCCGCCGAAGCGGGCAAGGAGAGAATCGTTTTTCAGTATGCAGACTTTTGGTTCCACTTGTCAAGTCTAGGAAAATCCCAGACCTATTGGGTGATCCTCACTGCATGTATACTCTCAGGCATGATGCGCACAAGACCGGCCTCGTACACAGGCTCGTCTATGTCTTCACGCCAGAAGTGAGTGAACTTGTACGGGTTGTACGTGATCTCATACAGGCGCTTGAGTGCGGGAGTCTCTCTCCCATCATTAAAAATGCTGTACTCGTCAAGATACGGGGTGATATCTCTGCCCTTGTATGATTGAAAGACTCCGACCTTGTCCAGAACCCCACGGATCACAGCGTGTACGTTCTTGCATCGCTCACGGACAACACGCTCACGCCCCGCTTGTGAGACTACGAACTTTGAATCGTGCAAGTACACACGACAGGCATGACCTAGTACGTGCTTAGTCTGTGCGTCACGGACGCTCAGCTT
>VTLG01010483.1_pt1 | contig 32123 bp, 14 predicted proteins | sample 4694571 | NCBI WGS metagenome assembly VTLG01 (sample SAMN12604809, study PRJNA352737) | marine metagenome | biome: ENVO:00000447; feature: ENVO:00000209|ENVO:00000569|ENVO:01000036; material: ENVO:00002151; isolation source: viral sequences binned using virsorter ...
TCATATGCAGTCTGCAATCTACCTAATAAATCACGGGCAGTTGCTGCCTTGTTTGCAAGAATACCAATGTTTGTACTATCGTTGAAAACAGCATAATGTAAAAGATATGATACAGATGTAGTAGATTTACCCGTCTGCCGAGGCATCTTACATATGTTGAAACGGTTTTCATGAAATCTTTTAATTAAAGTTTCTTGGAAATCATATGGGTGAAACTGAGTTAATCCTTCATCAAGAGAGACAATCTTAATATAATTCTTTGCAAAATAAACTGGGTCATTCTTACATTTGATAAACTCAATGACCTGCTCCTCTGTAAATTCGTGAGGAGTATTTGCTTTTTTTAAATTTGGATTACCAAGGTATACATTATCAACCATAACTTATCAGCAATTCCAACGACGACGTGCTTGTCTTAATCTACTATCTGGATCTTTCGCTGCCTTTGGAAACTTTTTCATCTGACCTGCACTTCGAGCACAATAACTCTTTCTACGATTTGCATCCTTCGAACCTTTCTTTAATTTAGATGGTTCTGTAGTGACTGCAGTCTTTAATTTAGAACCAGGATTTCTACGACGATATGCTTCTACACCTTTCTGTGTCATACCAGCACCTGATTTAGTAGGTCTTTTGTGTCCTGATTTGACACTCATACCTTTCATATCGTCTTCACTTAATTCACTTCTCCAATCAGAAGGATTTAGTGGTTTTGGTTTAATAATATCCACTGTCTCAATTTCAGTAAATTTAATATTATCCTTTTTCCAATCTTGAACAAGTAATTCACTTTCTTCTTTCTTCATCTTTTTTGCGACAGCATCCTGCTCCTTCTTTCTAAGCATTGCCTCTTTCTTTGCATTATCTTTCATCATCATAGAATGAGTAGCAATACCAACTTCTTCTTTCACACCACGTTTTGCTTTGTGTTCCTCTCTTCTTTTAGCAATTAGTTCACCTCTTGTAGCATCCTTTGTGATCTTCTTTCCAGTCATAATATCAGGCATTTCACCAGGTGTTCCAAACTTTCTTTTATTTCTGATTGTTGCTTTACCATAAGTTGATGCACCAGATTCATACTTTGCCTCTGGTATAACATCTTCTTTTGTTACACCTGCCTTTGCTCTTTCTTTTTCGGCAACAGACTTAATTACCATCTTTACCTTATTTTTAAGTGAATAAGGATTTTCTTTCTTCTGTTTACCAAATGCTGCCATTTGACCTGATGGTTTACCTGATCCTCTAGTAATGCCATACGCCATACCTTCAGAAGTATCGGTAGTATGTTGCTTATCTGGTTCGTTCTTTGCTAAATTTTTCTTTTTCTGTTTATCTGATATCTTTGGTCCACCCATCGGGTCACCATACTCATCTCTCTCAACTTGCTCCTTTTTTACGCAGTTTGGATACCTCTTACCAAACATTGTCTTCATACCTTTCTTCTCATATCCCTTCCAGCATTTTTCTGAGAACTGTTGGAATGAAATACCAGTTGGTTCAAACTCTTCTTTCTTACTACTATTACCCCAGTTTGCAGCACCGACTTTACGACACTTAACTAAAGCACCTGAAGCATATGCACTTGGCCATACAGAATATCTTGATTTAACCTTATGATAACAAGCATCCTTTGTTCCACTACCCTTACCTTTCTTATCTGCTTCAGTAAGTTCCATTTCATTTCTCCAATCAGAAGATTCTTTTTTCATTTTCTTTTTCCTTGGACTATCAGTTGATACGTATGTTGGTTTTGCAGCACCAGTTTTTGATTGTTGACCAGGATCTGCTTTTTTCTTACGACGTGCAGCAGATAATCTTTCTGCCTTTGTCATACTTGCTCTTTTTGCAGAGGAGACACATTTAGGAGTTCCTTCACCAGGTTCGTCACTTGCACAGGTTCCACCTGTGACTACATTAACCCAACCACCTTTACCATCTTTGGATTTGGAACCTTTAAACCATTTATGTAATGATCCTTCACTCATTCCTCCTCCATTTCCACCTCCATTTCCACCTCCATTAGATCCACCGTTCCCATTACCACCATTACCATTGCCATTACCATTACCATTTCCGTTACCATTACCATTAGACTTTCCATTACTTTTTTCCGATCTTAAGTAACCACCAAAACCAATACGATATCCCGAAGGAATTGGTTTACACTTCTTATCAGTGTGGCAATAATAGTATCCAGATTTACACTTTTTCATTCTTAGGATTCGATGCCTCTTTATTATTTAGAATTCCTTGTTTCAGCATTTTTGACAACTCAGATGTTGAACCAACAAACAAGGCATTATTTGTAACATTATTTGTAGTTTTATTCGTATCTTCTTCAACTTCTTTGACTTTTTTCTGTAGATCCATTAACTTATCAGTTGTGTCCGCCACTGATTTTATTAATTGACCTGCAACTTCATATGCCCTTGGACTTGCAGTTTCACCTGCAACTTCCATAATACCATTGATTGCTTCTTGTCCTTTTTCGATTAATGAATATAAATTACCTCTTGTGTAATCATAATCTTTACTAACATCATGATTTTCAACTTTTTTAATTTGACCCTTCTTAGAAACAACATCTTCAGGTGTAGGCACGACCTCAGAGTTAATATTTAAAGCTTTGTCAATAGATTTAAAATTATCCATTAGATATCAGTTTGTCTTGTAGGACTATAAGATTTAGAATCTGAGAAGAAAGCTGTAGTTTCACTAAATCCAAAATCATCATCAGGACCTGCATCAACAGGATTTGGAGTAACTGTATATCTCATTTCACGTTTTGCATTTTTAGTGTCAGTATTTGCACTATAATCAACTTGAACTTTCTTAATGAGACCCTCAGAAGATTCTGCAACAGGACCAAAGAGATATGTCTTTGCTGTAAATCCTAGTGTATATATTAATGCTCTTCTTGTAGAAAAATCACCTTCATAATCATCTTGAAAATTAATACTATCCAAAACGATTGGTATATCTCTTTTTTCTCCAATAGATTTAACTAAATCAACTGTTAGATTAAATGATGGTTGAAAATATGGTAATATCTGTTCAATAATTTGTAGAGCATCATCATTTAATTTAGTAAGTATATTTAATTCAAATCCAATATTATATGGAACTGGCATGAAAACTTTTTTTATATTAGTTCCGTCAGATGCCTTGAAAGTTTGAGTAACTCCAGTTTTACGAGATGAATCATAACTTACACTATTCATCTCAAATGACATTCGAGGAAGAGTGATGCCCACTGGTTTATTTAAATCTGCCTGTTGCTCTAATCTTGCAAGAAATTTTTGTGAAGGTCCGTATGCTAATGGAACTTTTAATTCACTATAAGTATTTCCTGTAGAATCATCATGACGTATGTTAATTGCATTAAATAACGTTCCAAAAGAAACAATCGTCTTTCTAATTATTTCGTGATAGTAATAAGTTCCTAACATTAAAATGTACCAAATGGATTTTTCTCTGAGAAATCAATAATTGCATCTGCTTCTGTTTCGATTTCCTCACCTTTATCATATTTATCAGCAAACTCTGCTGACTCAATGAAATCAACAGTATAACTTGCAGAGGATGCTGATCCTACAATTACATCACCTGCTACAAAAGTTCCATTAGTTGTACCTAGTTTCAACGTATTAGATACTGAATCCCAAGTTTTAACTCTACCTTGTGCACTTGAACGTGATCCAGTAACAAGTTCGTTAAATTGGAATGTTCCAGTACCAGTTATTACTGGAGGTGGAGAAACTGTTGCAATTCCTGTTCCAGATGTATAACCAATACCCGCATCAGATATTAGAACTTGAGTAACTGTATTTGCAGCACTTACTAAAACTCTACCTGTGGCAGTTCCCACACCAGATGTAGGAGTATTAAAGAATAATGTTGGTGCGGTAGGATATCCACTGCCAGGTGAGGTTAATGTTACAATACCAATACCAGCATCATTTGTAACTAATAATGCTGTTGCAGCAGCACCAACACCATACGATGTTGAACCAACTCCTAAAATTGTTGCAGTAGCACTTGTAATTGTGACAGTTGGAGTTACAGTGTATCCAGCACCAGCGTTTGTTAATAATATTTCTTTAACAGAATTTACACCGTTTATCGAAGTTGTAATTGCCACAGCAGTAGCAGTGGTTCCTGCTCCTGTTGGTGAACTGATTGTAACTGTTGGTATTTTATCATAATTATATCCATCTTCGTTAAGGAATATTTTACGAATATATCCAGTTGCAGTTGTAACACCTAAAGTTGCCGTTGATCCTATGGATATAAGTTTAAGTGATGTAATATATCCTTGACCCACAAGAGCATCATCAATCGCTTCAGTAGTTGTGCTGACTTGATTCCAACCACCGATTTCATCTTCAAGTTCGAAGAGTTCACATCTAAGTTCATAAACATAATTTTTACCTAATTGGTAAAATGGTTTTTCATGCTCTACAAATTTAATTTCAAAAATTCTTTTGCCTAGAGGGAAATAAATTAAATCACCTTCACTAGGTCTAGTCGCAACTTCTATTTCACCAGATGGCAAATCAACAAGAAATGGTGAAATAAAATCTTCAAATCTTTCTTTTGATATTGTAACTATAAGTTCATCTTTTAAACTCATACCAAATTTAGTCATAATATCACCTGCACCACCGTACCCATCAAAAGTGTTTACGTATGCCTCAATTGCAAAATTATCACTAAATTTTGATGATTCTATTTCCGTAAAAATACTATCTTTATTAACAATTCTACGGGGTAAATATATAACCTCTACACCATAAATTTTTAATTGTTCGTTAATTAAATCTTGAACAAGTCTCTGCTCACTTTGCGATCCTTGTAGAAAAAAGGGATTTAGTGCCATTAGTCATCACCCAATAAAGTCAAGAGGAGGCATCTCATATTCTTTTACTATTCTTTCTCTTATCACTTCCATTTCTCTTTCTGCATCATCATATATCTGTCTTCCATTTAATTCCAATCCACCAGGCAATTTAACACCTTGAAATTTTATGAGATTTTGTCCCCACTGCCTTTTGATAAGTGCGGTAAGGTATAATTTTACAAACGGATCATTATATATCTGTGTGAATGAATCAGGATCTAAAGCACGATAACAGTCAATAACAATAAATGTATCTACTTCTTGTGAAGCCCAATCAATATCAAGATATAATCTGTCTTGTCTTTTATTAAATCTTATTTGCTTGTCTGTTGTCAATAGAAAATCTATATCTTCCAGATATCTTTTTGTCATGGAATATTGTAAAAGATTTACCGCATTAAAATAATAAAGATCATTTAAAAATAATTGATATTTAATACTAAACATTCCACCTGAAATGGAACTTGTATCAAACTTAAATATCTTTTCCACACCAATTACTGAATCTGGAACTTGAATGAAATTAGATGTTTCATAAAAATTACTTGTTACTGTTCCTAAACCACTTATATTTGTAGAAGTTCCAGTTGTAGTTACAATTCCAACTCCAGAAGTTCCCGATGCTTTTCCTCTATCAATATCATCTTGAGTAATTTTATACTTCAAATACATTCTTTCAACACCTTCATAATTTCTTTCTTGAAAATATTGAATGGTGTCATCAAGCAAATCATCTACTTGATCGTCATCTACGTTTACTTCTAAAACTGGCGCACCTAATTTTCGAAAACAGTAGTCAATAAGTCCTTGTCTAGTGCTTGGTTTTGCCATTAGAACGAGCCTCCATCGATTAATCCAGCAGTAAGTGTTCCTGTTACATTCATTACATTTGCAGTTGTGGTGCCTGTGATATTTAGAGTACTAACTGTTGATATTCCAGAAACATTAAGATTATTTCTCAATGTTGAAGCACCAGTTACATCCAGTATGCCACCTATTGTAGTATCACCGTTGTTAGAGTCAATTATAAACTGGTTAAAATTAGAACCATTTTGTATCTTTAATGTTTTATTATCTGCATTGAGGAGTAAATTGTCTCTGAATGCTGTTGTACCATCAAATGTTGAAATACCAGATACATTTAACGCAGTGACATCAGCAGTTCCACCTTTAACATTTTTAACTGTATTTGATCCAATCGGTGCAGTAGATAGTATCTTAATCGCATCTGATTGACCAACTCTAACTTTTAATGGTGATTGTTCGACTCTTACTTTTACAGCCATTATTTTGTCACTCCCTCTCTAACAAGAACTGAACCCTCGATTACTCTAGTTTTTACAGTTCCACTATCTATTAAAATATCATAAACATAACGTCCTGGTTTTGATATGGCAGCAGTTTGTGTGGATGTTAAACTAATTTTTATCTTACCATCCGATCTTGGATCTTCAAAACTTACAGTAAAATCAGTTTTAGAACTACTACCAGGATGTTTTCTAAATTGAGCTGTAGCAGTGAAATCGGTTAAATCCAAAGGTCCAGAACCGTCATTGTTCAATAAATCGAAAGATTGACTAAAAGTTGCTCCTGTGTTTATTATTAAATTTGAAACATATACGGCTGACATCTATTTCAATAGTATTTTCTAATTATATTTATGAGTTATTTTTACCCTCTACTAAAATTTTAAGTAAAGACTTTAATTCATCAAGTTCCTTTCTCATATTATTGAGTTCTTCCTTTTGATTTTTTCTATATTTCAAAGATTTCATATACTGATCATAACCAACATCATCACAGTTAATAATTGCTCCAGTTGTTTCATCTCTGTATAAATGAGAGTGACCTTCTACTTTAATCATTATCTAACTGCAATCGCTCTTAAATTTTTAATTCTAGGTGGTTGAGCCTGATTTGTTCCTGACATAACTATTTTTATAGTAAATCCTGTAAATTCAGGTAAATTATCTACGGTAAATTGATATTCTTTAAATTGGTTGCTAGAACTTGGTGTAACTATTACATCCGATCTACCATCATTTTTTGATTCATCGGTTACAATGAATCCATCATTGTCTGTTTTGGTAACATTTTTAAAACCAGGAAATAGTTCGAATGCCTGTTCCACTTCACTTGAATCTGATTTAATTAATTTGTAAAGAACTCTAAAATCTGAAGATTGAGTTCTAAATCCTTCAAGTAATACTTTTAATGAAGTAGCTGGTTTGTTTAATGAAACTGTATTTGAAACGTAAATTGCATAGTGAGGATCGTCAGTTAGTGAATTCACACGACCATCAATGTCATAATTCTCCAAATCAATTGGTCTATTTAATCTATGACTTATAAATTCAGTTTCAGAACCACTGGTTAATCTAACTATAGGAGATATATTTTCATCGTTTGTAGTTAAATTAAGAATAGTTGTGAATGATTTATTTGATGGTAAATTGGTTAAATATTGATTTTCATTTAATTTAGATGCTACTAGTTTAACCTTATCAAAAGAATTGATATTATTAATTTGAACATTTTCAAAACCTTCATCTATAAATGATATTTCATTTCCACTTGCACTTGTGCCAGAAACAGATCTAATTGATGCCTCTATGCCTGTTGTGGCACCATTCACACCTGTTGGGGTTAATACGTCATATCTTGGAACTAAAGCACCATAGAGAATGTTTTGAGTTGCCTGTACATTTGATCCACCTAAAAATGCATCTTTATTAAATGACAACTCAGGAGAACTATCAGAGTTACTACCATCTCTTAGTTTACCCATTGATGTTGTTCTACTAAATTGTACATGATAATCATCGAGATCTATAGGAGTGGTTATTGGAAGACCTGTGGTATCAGTTGTCTCTAATCTTCTTATTGATACTCCAGCAATTTCTTGTTTTTTAACTATTGAATTAACTGCATGGTCAATAATAATTGTACCATCAACACCTCTTTGACTATTTCCAATATTTAATACACCTGCTCCAACAGATTCATAACCTATAATTTCACTTCCTATTTTAACATATCCAGTATTTACACCACTAACTGAAATTCCTTCAAAAGTAGTAAATTGAGATGTTGATGCAACACTAATAACTGATGTTTCTGTCTTGCTTAATTCAGCATTCATTACAGTTGGTTCTACATCAGACTCAATATTACTTAATTTTACTTTGTTTGATGTTGAGTACATTCCATGATTAAATTGATCAACAAACATTAAGTTACCTGTATGTAATCCACCATCAAATGCAACTCCACCAGAACGAATCTCACCTGTAGCACCCATTGCCACGGCAGTTCCAGCATCATTAAAATACTTAATTTGAGTTCCATCTTGGAATCCATTTGAATTATTAGCCGCTTGTATATTTGTTAGGAATAGAGTATCAATACCATCGATACTTGTGATAGTGAACTGAGCATTAGATCCTTGTCCGCCTTTTGTTCCAACTGTTGAGGTTACAATACCTACAACATCTCCAACTTGATATCCATTTCCTCTTTCCACTGGTGTCATGTTCATTCCTGTTATGGAACCACCTGCACCAACCCCACTAATAGTTAATTTTAAACCAGAACCCTCTCCAGTGATAGCAAATGTATCAACAGGTGTAGAGGTTATGTAATTGGTTCCAGAAGTTAATGTAGCAAAACCTACTACAGAACAACCAACACCAGTAATTACTGCAGTGCTTGTTTCTAGACCTCCACAAATTTTTCGACCTGCTGTAAGTTTATTGACAATGGTTGTATCTAGGTTTGTTGTTATACCAATTGATCCTGTTTTTGAAAGTGTGAAAAGAGGATTGTTTATTAATCCAGTTCCATAACCATTACTTTCATCCAAATCAGGATTATTAAAGAATACTGAACCTGATTTTGATGTAAATTTAGCTTTATATAACTTGAAGGTTATATCTTGATGTTGATCTTCTGTCCAAAGAGCACCATTTTGTGATTTGAATATAGCACCTGCACCATATTGTGTTGAGTAAATTAATGAAGAACCAGGATCTGCTCCTTGAATTGTAGCTGGATTGACAGCAACACTACCATGTCTTCCTGTCCAAACATTATAAGCAACACTTCTTGGTGCTACTAATACAAAGGAATATGACTTACCCGACTCCAAATAAATTGGTTCAGGAAAAGTGAATTTAGTGGGTTTGCTTGCCTGATCTGGATCAGCTTCAATTAATGTTACCTCATTTCCATCAGCATCAGTGCCCCTTGGTTTAAGAGTCTTACTTCTACCGATAACTTCAGTTGATGGTCTTGCATCTGCGATAGTTGACCTTATTTCACATCTTATTGGAGCATTTGTTACAGTATCAACTGTTGCAAAATAAACCTCAACTGCAGTTATAAAAACACCATTTAAATCTTTATTTTTATCTCTTACATCATTTGCTTCTATAACATTACCACCAACAACAAATGTTTGTGCGAGAGGATCATAGTGTTTTTTCCTTGGTCTTCTTAATTGAATTGTAACCTTATCCACAGCTTCAACTTGTGTTTGTTGCCATACTTCATTTGTACCAGCAGCATTGTATTCTGTCTCGGCAGTTACAAGTCCAAATTTTTGTGTTGGTTCTACATTCTCATTTATTGGACTTGTGGTAAGTTTAAAGTTTGAAAGACCTGTTTGTATCTTAACTTTTGGTGCTGGTTGATTGAGAGGATCTCGAATAAAACATGAACCAATTAGATCACCAAAGGCATCAGTAATTAATTTTAAATCTTTCACATATGCAGTAGCATTACTATCTTGTCCAACTAGTTGAGAATTTTTTTGAACATATCCAAAATATTTACCCTGTGCTTCCTCAGATAATGCTTTTGTATCAACATTTAAAACTGTTGATGATTGACTGTAATTTGATGGAATTTCAGTTTTTCCTGAAGTATAAGGATTATTTAAATATGTCTCAGATGGGTTATCATATCTTCCAGATTTATGGTTTGGTTGACATAATCTAAATTTCATGATTACATCACCCTCTGCATTAAGAGCATGAACCTCTTCTCCAATTTTAAATGTACCATTTGATCCAGATACAGAACCATTTTTTGTTGGTGTTATTTCAAGTAATTTTGGAATTATATCCTGTATTGATTGTCCGTCAAAGAATAGATATGTTTGTACAAAATCTATAAATCCCTCAGTTGTGAATTGAATATTTCGAGATCTAATAAAATCATCCTCACTTGATCCAACTAAAAGATTTTGATTACTTAAAATTCGAGTGTTTGAAAAGACTTTTTGTGTTTGTACGTACTTGTTTCTAGCTATTCCGTCTGCATCGAGTTGTTGAATAAATTGTCCTGTGTTCATTATTGCTTGTCTTTGCCTACGACCCGCATTACCGTGTGGATTCATATATAACATTCCATCAAATGTTTGTGCATTATTAGCTTGATCAAAACTGTTGATTTTCCTCAAGGCACTTTGATTTACTCGTTCATCAAAGAACGCTAGAGTTTTATCAACACCTGTTTGTCGAATAGTTTTATCTTCAAGTTGTATAGTTTTAGTCCATATATCACTTTGAGGATCTAATTCTACTTCACCAAAAAACACAGGTAGTTCGTAAGGATTAACATTTATGATTTCTGTTGCATATGGTTGACTGATCCACTCAACTTCATCATAATTTAATGTAACTATATTTCCTGTCTTTTTAACATTTGAGTCAAATAATTCAAAATCTTCATTGAAATCTAATTCTGAATTAACAACATTTTGAGATGGTGTAATTTTAGATGCTAGAGTATTCCTTGTTCTAGGTGCTATTAATTCTTGTGCATTAGGGTTTATTTGTATTAATGATTCATCAAGATTTATGAATGAATAATTTCTGAATGAGTCTGCAAATAATCCACTTTTAAATCTGTTTCTACCTTCTTCATCTTGAATTTGTAAAGTTTGAGCACTTACCTCTAAAAGAGATAGTGTGGTGGTTTCTTCCAAATTAGTAACTCTGTCCTCAATTTCACCAATATCTCTCATTGTGAATCTTCGGTTATCAACAAAACTTAAGATTGCATCTTGAGTATCAAATAAGTATGAAGGTAATGTGACTGTCGCTAACTTCATTAATTCACCAGTTTTAACAGGTGCTTTTGGATCTAAACTTGAAACTCCTTTTTCATATACAAATTCACCAAATTTATTAAGATATACATTATCAATTCTTGGTAGGTAATGATTGAAATCAACTATGGAACTTTCATTTGGAGTTAGATAACGTAGAACTGCATCTCCACTAAAATCTCTTGATTCAAAGTCGAATGGTGATATTGTGCTTGATGCAGGATTATACACAGAAACTCTTGGTCTAAAATCAAGTGTATCAGTTGCTCTTATACCAAATGCACCGATGTATGGTATATCATTTGAAAATCTTTCTTCATCATAACTAGATATTGTAAATACATCACCACCATCATCAGAATCAACAGAATAATAATCAAATATAACTAACAACTGTGCACTTGGTTCAGGCATATTTCGATTACGAACTAATTTAGAATAATCATAATACTGATCTTTTTGACCTTTATCTAAATTAAATATATTTGTAATATCTTTATATTTTCCAATTGTAATTGATTCAATAGTTGTTTTTATATTAGATTCTTTAAATTGAACAATCTCATTAGTTTGGAATTTACCCTCAGTCAGATAAATTATTTCTAATACATTAGTTAATGGCGATGATACTACTCTTGCTATCACACTTGAATCTTCACTTACAATATTTTCACCAATAATTGCATTGTTAGACACATCAACAGTGCTTAAGAATGTTAATTTATCCAATACAGGTGCAGATGTATTTGTGGATTCATAAACTGCTAAAAACTTAACTACATCTGGATAATTAAGAGATATTTCTTCATCCTGTACTCTCAATCCATATCTTCCATCAAAAACTAATCCATCTGCGATTGATGCACCATTTCCTCCTGCAACACTACCTGACTGTGCATATTTTGATCTGGTAATATTTAATTTTTGACTTCTGTTATATGATTTTAATTTTGATCTAATTTTAGATTTAATAAGAGTTATATTAATTGTTTTACTATCATTATCTTCAACATCAGTTAAAATAATTTCATTACTTCCATGATTGAATGCATCATTTGCGATTGAAAATGGTTCACCATCGGATGTGGTAAATACTGAATATCTTTCTTGATCAAAAGTTTCAAATGATACGTTAGGTATGTTCGGGGAAATATCACTTATGTTAACGGTTAATTTATTATCTGCTGCAGTTTTAACTATCTGTTTTGTAATTTTTAGTGTAGAATCTGATAAATTAATATCTGCAATGTTACTATTTGGTAATGGTACGTATAAAGATCCAGATCCAGTAATAAATGGTGCTCCAACAAACATTGGAACTGATATTGAACCAGGAGCAGAGACAAGAGTTCCTTCGTATACACCAGCAACTCCCGAACTTATTGGTTCAAGCGTTAAATTAGTTCCACCAGCACCAACAGATGCAACTTTATTATAAGTTTCTGTGCTAAATCCTGGTTTTGCATATCTAACAACCGACCCAACTTTCATACCTGTAAATACGTTACCTGGTGCGGTAACAGTGTTTTGATTAACATTTACGTTAACCACATTATTTGGTAATCTAAATCTATCCATTACAACGTCTGCTTTAAATTTAGCACTATCACCTACAGATTTGATATCTTGTGCTGTATACGCAGTTGCAATTCCAATTGTTCTTGGGAAATCAACACCATTTATTTGTATCTGTTCACCAACATTAAATGATCCTGAAGTTTCATTTAATTTAATTACTGTTGAATTATTACCAGCACCAACGGCAAATCCACTTGCTCCACTACTTTTTCCCTTTACAAATGATCCTGCTGGTAGTTCAGTATTACTTACTGATTGATTTAAAACTAAATCTGTATTTGTTTGAGCATCAAATAGTCTTAATTCCCATCTTGTAGCATCACCCTCATAAGCAGCGTCCTCTAAATTAAATGAATAAACTCGTGCACTACCAATATTAGTTCCTACACCATCAAAATTATCAAATAATTTTACTACACTTCCTTGACCTATAATACCTTTTGTGACATTATTTAATTTTAAAATATTCCCCATCTCAAAACCAATAGCAATATCACTTCTGATACCAACATCTCTTGGTTTATCAACATCTATAATTGTTGTTCCTGTTTTTTCAATATCATATCCCCTTACATATGCCTCACCTGCAGATATTTTTAAACACATCAAATCATCTGATGGTGTGTTTTCTTCGTCAGTTTTTTCATTTTCAAAAAACAAACCACCATTTCCAAAACTATCATTTAAAGAATTAAATAAATTCATTTTAAATGGTTCTACACTATAATCACCAGACTCATCATAGGTTCTTTCTGCAATCCAATCACGAATTTTGTTATATTCACTCTTTGATTGTATTATTTTCAACAGTCCCTCATCAAGTCTTAGCAACTCAATAAAATCAGTGTCATTTTTATCTGTTAATAATTTTTTAGTTAATACCAATTCAATATTCAATCTATCAGCACCAGGTGCTGCAAAGTTAGTAAATCCTTTTGCGTTATCATATAAACTTTCATCTGCTTTGGCATTTACAATAATTTCTCTAACTTGTAATCCAATACGGTATGAAGGAGTATTTGAGTAATTATCTAATATTATTGTTTGATCAGAAACATTTACAAAAAATCCTCTTACATAATAAACCCCCTGTGAGATAAATGCAGCAGATCCAACAGCAGTTGCATCTTCAGAAATCAGTGATGCAAATGGAGTATTCGCATTAATTACGGTATTACCATAAATTACGTTCTCGGTTGCATTTAGTGTTTCACCTTCCACAAAAGTAGTATATTGTGAATTATTGTCAGCACTTAAGTAAGTTACATATAATGTAACATTTTCTACATCGTTTCCATCTGGTAATGCGATGAATTTTACAATAGCTTCAATTCCAGATTGACTTCCAACTATTTTTTTACCTACAAAATTTTCTATGTAAATTGATATATCGACATTAAAATTAGTGTTATTTAATTTTACCGCATTATATTGAATATCATACCCAACTCCTCCAGGTATTACAACTGAACCCTCTTTAAATACATGATCACCAAATTTTTCAATTTGATCTTGTAATATTGATTGTTGTTGTGTTAATTCTCTTGCTTGTACTGGAAAACCAGGTTTATAAAGAACCCTATGAAAATTTTTCTGATTATCAAAATCATCATAATATGGACTTGCGTTTAAATTAATTTTTTGTGACATTTTCTTAGAATTCTAGGATGATTTTAACGTCTTCTTTTTGTCTACTGTTTCTTTCGACTTCCTTACGATTGTCAATGTAAATGACATCTCCAGTCTTTTTATTTATTTCAGGATTAGCTAGACCATTTGTGAAGTCAACTCCTAAATTAATTTGCCTATTACCAATAGTTGTAGTAATACCAGTAAAACTAGAATCTATTGATACATTAAATGAAACATTTGTTCCTGTTCCATTTATTGGTTGAGAAGATGATTCAAAAGATAATACTTTAGCTCGTTGATCAACATTTGCATAATCAATAGTATCAAGTCCTGATGTTTCTTCATTTAATACAGATTTTCTCAAATTTAAACTTCGGTCTTGAAGGTACTTTAAGACAAAAGTATCTTGATCGTAAGAAGCAATAATGCCTCTTGCAACACCACCATCTGTACGTGTTTGTGTTATACCTACACCAATCAAAGCATTATAACCACCAGTTGGTTGATCTATAGCCGATGATAATTTAATTGATGATAAAGATGAAAATTGAGATGTTGTAAGTATACCTGCTGATGCATTAAATTGTGATGGATTTTTAATTATTCCAACTTGCCCAAAATGAGTATCAGTTGGAAAATCTTTTGTAGAATCATCGAAACGAGAATAAACTAAAACTTTGTCTGCACCAAGTTCAGTATAAATGTCAAATCCATGACCTTTTGATGGGGGTATAATTGGTATTAAATTTGCTCTTTCTCCACTTGCACTAAATCCAATAGAACTAAGATCTACCATACCAAAAGTATATCCAGATCCACCAGCAGTGACAATCACTTCTGTTATTGATTGACCACTTACAGTTACCGTAGCTTGACCACCAGTTCCATCTCCCAAAATATCGCAGGAGTAAATTCCATTTGTATAACCTGATCCAGCATTTTTAATATAAACTTTTTTGAGTTGATTAAAGTTTATATCTGCATCTCCTGCCTCTCTAACTGCTTGAATTTGAGCATCAGTTGTAGTAGACCAGTCATTTGGAAGAACAATATATTCGGTTGAATCAAATTTAATTACGTCACTTGGAGAGACTGTAAATAGATATTTCCAAATATATCCATCATTTTGTGTTCCTGCAGATGAAGGTTCTAAATCTGTAAAAGTTGGTTCGTCTAGTGATACATTTCCTTTAGCATTACTCGAACCAGGCGCACCTGAACTTCCATTATCTAAACAAATATAAACTTTAAATTCAGAAGTAAGAACGTAAAAATTTGTTTTATATAAACTTCCTGTTTGAGATTTAGGTGCTGGATTATTCAATGCTTCATAATCATGACGATACATATCGTATCTTGTATTTACAGCCCATGTATGTTTTTTAACAACTCTACGAATATTGGATGAAGTTATTTTCTTTCCAAATAATGATGTGTCTCTGTAATGAGTAAGATACTGTAAATTATCGATTGGATTTGGAGTTCCAGAAGAAGAATTCCAATCTGTTGTTCTTCCAAAACCAACGACCGCTGGATTTGGTAATCCTAAAAACACATAATAAGAATTATTAGAGTCTAATACAGAGTCTACAAAATTACTTGCGTTCGTTATTCTAAACTGATCTGTTACTACGGCGGGCATATTATTAGTTTTTTAGATATTTATACAACATTTTTTAAGTTGGTCTTATTTCTGGAATTATGGCACCAGTTTGTTCAAATGTTTTTGCTCCACCAGTCCTCTTTAATGTTGGGAATGTGCTCAAACCAGTGATTGATCCTACAGTGCGTCCAGTAATTCCAATTGATATTGGATTTGATCCACGTTGGACATTAGCTATTCGACCAACAGAGAATTTGCCAACAGGTTGATCTACAGATCCTGTTGATGTAAGACCTGTGGTTACAGTATTAGATTTAATTAAACATGTAACTATTCCAGTTCCACTAGAAACACTGAAAGCTGCTTGTGTATATATGTTATCTAGGAAAGATTCACCAATAGCATACACGTCATTATCATTTCCACTTACTGAAAGTGATGTGATTCCTGTTCCAACACGAGTATCAGAAATGTAAATTGGTCTATTATCAGGTCCATCAGTTTGATTTACAAACACTGGAGAATAAGCAGCAGACTCTCTTTCAAGTACAAATTTAATTCCCAATTTACCATTGTGTATGGTTGTTCCAATTCCAGTTACTACACCATGAGCACTCTTTATTACTACTGATGTAAGTTCTTCGAAAGAACTAGAGTAATCCGTAGGACTTGATACTAAAACTTTTGGTGCGATGGTATATCCTAAACCTGGATTTACAATAGTTATTGAATTTACTGCACCATTTAAAACAGTGGCAGTAGCTATTGCTGTGGTTCCTATTCCAACATCAATTTTATTATTTTTTGATGGTGGTGCTGATAGTTTGACAGTTGGTGCAGAATTGTATCCTGAACCACCATCTACAATTGATATTGATAAAACAGTTGTTCCAATACCTATGTTTGCAGTTGCTGTTGCATTTACAAAATCGATTTGATCTCTTGAATTAATTGATACATCAACTTCCTCATTATTAAGATGTGGATCATTTACCTCATATTCAAACAATGTTGCATCATCAACATAAAATATACCAGTTGTTTCAACATCACTAATAATTTTTGCCGTTGGTGTAATTCTTGGTTCAATGCTTGATCTTTTCTTTGATACTAATGTTTTGTTTATAATTAGATCTTCTTTTTGTTTAATTAGATTTAGAGATCTATCAACATCTGAACTAATTCCAACACCTAAGTATGCGTTTGTTTCTAATTTTTTAGAAGTATTCAAACTAAACACTCTTCTCTCATCCTGTTCAAGAACCCCTGATCTTCCTTTTATTTGAACCTTATCACCTTCCTCTACAGTAATTTTTTGTGCAAGATTTACTTCAGAATCCTCTTCAGCAGTTCCTCTGTAGAATAATATTGTCACGTCATCTTCTGGTTCTGGTGGTTCAACAAACGAAATAATTGTTCCCCCAACTATAGTATATGATACTGTTGGTTCTTGAATTACACCATTTACAATGACTAAAAATACATTTTCAAGTGTATCATCAATTAAACTATCATCAGTCTCAACACTTACTAATTGATTATTAACGACTAATGAAAAACTAGATTTAACACCATCTTGAAGATCTTTTATAGAATCTATGTAATCAAAATCACCAAATTGCCAGAGTGCAAATGAATCATTGTAAATTTCATCAATGGTAAGTGTTGATCTTTCATCAAGTTCACCCATTTCTTTCGCAGTAACTAATCCAACTGCTTCTACAACATCACCTTTTTTGTATCCAAATCCCCTGTCTATAATTTCATATTCGGATATTTCGAATAAAGTTGATCCAATTCCTGTTACGGGTTTAACAATTGCATTTACTTTTAGACCAGTTCCTGTCTCAGTTGTTGGGCCAACCCCAAGTCTTGATACCCCTCTAACCGATAGATTGGAATATGATGGTTCTGAAACTACTATCTTAGGATCTTTATAATTTGTTCCTGCAGCATCAATTGTAAATATTGCTGTTCCACCTACACCAGCAATGGCTGATACTTGTGCACCAGAACCAACATTGACTCCAACATTCACACTGAATACATCATCATTAATTTTTGTGACTGCTAAATTAGATTGAAATGCAGGGTCAGTTGATCGAGGATATGGATGAACAGTTCTAAAATTATCCCTTGAACATGAGAAGAATATACTGCCATGCTCTAATGAAACAACACCACCAGTTAACCCATGATTTGGAACAGTCAATTGTAATTCACCTGTAACAGGATTGTATACTGCGTTTGTAGGTGTGAGGTTCACTCCAGGCATTACAAAAATCGCATTTGTATTTGCAGATACGAAACGATGTTCATATCCCAAGTCAGTTACGGCAACTCCGATTGGTGAGAGACCGTTATATCCTGATCCAAAGGTTAATCTAGGAGAGAATGGATATAAGTTACCAGAACCTTGATACACATGAGACACAGTGCTTGATCCAACACTCACACCAAAAACATTTGTGGCAGCTATTGAAACAACTTCATATTCATTTTCACGTAGTGTCAAACTAGGTGAAAAGTTCATATTATCAATTAACACAAAATCATTTGAATCTATAAATCCATGTTCATTTACGGTTGTAAATGTGATGATTCCAGTTATATTATTATATGCTGCAGTTTGTATCCCTAAGTCAGATCCACTGAAAGCAACTCCAACAATTGTTCCTATACCACCATTACCACCAGCATCCTGAATTGCTTTAACATTTGCACCGACTAGAGGAGCATATCCTAAACCATTAACAGTATTTCCGATTGAAACGGGAATACCACCTCTCGGCAAATCATTATTATTAACGTTATTTGAGATAAATCTAGATCCATCAGTTGATGTTATTCCTGAGAATATGACAGTTGTAACACCAGATGCACCACTACCACTCTCTATAATTTTAAAGTTTTTATTTGGATTAAATTCTGTTGATGGTGATTGGAATATGCCGTTGATAAACAATATGCCACTTCCACCTGTGCTTCCTATTCCGATGGTGTTAGCTCCACCAACCTTTAAAGTAAATGAGGAGTTTATTCCAGTAAACTGATCTGATATATCATCATAGATGTTATTTGATGCATAATTATTCCTCAAATAAACCCTTCCAGCAAAACTAGAGGTGGGGAAATCTAAATCATTTTCTGTTTTTGATTTATTAGGATTACCTCTTGGAGATTGAGTGAAGAATATATCACTACCAGAAATATTATAAGATCCTCTGAATACATTTACTACATCTCCATTTGAATGCGTAGTAGCAGAAGTTCCTACAAAAGATCTTTCTACCTCAACTGTGTTAAATGTTCCTGATGAACCAACGACACCACCATAACCATCTGCAAATCCAACATTTACAACCTTCATAAACTCATCATTTATTTTTAAGACATCCTCTGATGTAACTGTGGATATTCCACTCAAATGCAAGATAGTTGTTGATAATCCAATTTGCCCATCATTACTATCTAAGGTGTGAGTTACATTAGCTCTTATCAATGGATATTGTGCAGTGTCATCTACTGTTATCAAAGCTTTTTCATTTGCCTTTGCCATACTCAATTCATGAGCATTTCCTTCACCTAAAGTTACAAATGTGACAGCAGTTCCTGCCCTTGTGGTTGATATAAAGAATGAATTACTAGTTACATTTTTTGCAAAAACTGTCGTAGGTAATTGATCAACTATAGAACCATTTTTAAATTCCATGGGTGTTGAACCTACACCTACAAATGTTGCTGCTGGTTTATAAACTAACTCCTCATTTTCTCTAAAGAAATGATTGTTAATATTAAATTTTCCAGTCGATGATATGAATTTACCCGTAGTATCCGATGGATTAAATGTTTTTCCAAAAATTGGTACAGAATTACTCTTGAGTGTAAATTGAGCTCTGTTAATTCTATTTCCTGCGATTGAATTGTAAAGTTCGGTTGAATGATTTTCGGTAATTGCACCATAATTCAAATTCTCTGGAACATTTTCTGTGTCTGTGATAACATAGAAACTATGATTTAATGATACAACTGTTGAAATCCCAGATGAATCGTCTGGATAAAATATAAGTTTGTAATCAGATCCTGAAAGTGTTGCTCCAAAAGTTCCTAATCCTGAAGAGGGATCATAATCTGTGATGCTATCCTTTGTAATTGATAAAGATCCAGATTGTTGTGCATATGCATTCGTACCATCATGAATGGATAATACTTCATGAACTGCTCTTGAAGATCCAATACTAACTTCAACAACTGATTTTATTGAATTAAATAAATTAGAATTTAAAGTTAATATAGTAGATATTCCAATATTACTTGTCGATATACCAGTATAGACTGATGATCTTTCAGATCCATCTAGTTGACCTGATGTTTTAAATCTGTAAGTTCCATCCGATACTCCAGTTGTTCCTATACCTATGATTCTAGATTTTAATTTTAATGTATTTGAACTAGTATTCTCAAAATTGATCAATAAATTGTCACCAGATATACTTGAAGTAATAGTACCCAATCTGTTGAGTGATATTTCATTAGCATCTGTATTAAAATATGCTTCTGATAAGAAAGTATCAGTTCCAGAATGAGAGACAAAACTTTCAACTAAATTCATTTCTTTAGTATTATCATCAATTACATGTAATGTTGCATATAGAGATTCAAATTCATCAGAAGCAACAGTTATTAAATTTGTAGTGATTCCAGTTGTACATGTTTGAACTCTTGAACTTAAATCAATTGGTCCTATGGATGTTGTTCCTACACCAACCGAATCTGAATTAAATTTAGATGTAAATATTTTTAAATCATAATCTCTGTTATTATCAGCATCTATTTCTACATTTGGACTAAATCTTAATTTACTACCCACTAATTCAAAATCAACAAAATTATTTTCCTCATAATTTGTTAGTCCAATACCAGAATTAATTAAATTAGATTTTTCAACTAAAACATTTTTTGTTCCATTGCTTATTGTTAGTAAATTTGATATTTGTATTTTATCAAAAGTATTAAAGGTTGATGTATCTTTCGTAACTATTACAAATTCGTTGAATATTTCATTTGAAGTGAAAGTTGAAAAATCAATTATATCAATAAAATCGTCAAATTCCGCTTGAGTGTTTGAAAATTGTTTTTCAATTTTATCAACTATTAAAACATCATTTGTTCTGCAATTAATAAAATCGGTTAATCTTATATTTTTAAATAATACAAATCTTGAACTATCTCCTACCACATCAACATCTCTAACTAGATCTATATCTTTTATTTCATCCACTCTTTTTTGATTAATGAGATCAACTATGACATTAACATTAGATGTTGATCCAACTCCTACAGGAGCAGATGATAACACTTCAGTATCAGCAAAATTCTTCATACCACTAGTATGAAGTAAGTTATTAACTTGTGTTCTTAATGTTTGCCACTCAATAGGACTTTGAATGGAGTATGACATATTTTGATAATAATCATTATCAGATACAACTTGAAAATCCTCATCCAATTTTCCAATATCATCACTCCAATTTAAATTTTTAAGTATTGAAAAATCAGTTTCAAATATACCCCTATTTTCTATTACATTTGAAACTTCACATTGACTTCCAGAATTTTCGCCTACTAACTTATCCCCAACTTTTAATTTTTGATTACCAAAAATTTTCAATTTTCCAGTGTCTATTCTTTCTACAGTTAACTCACTTGGAACATCATTAACTATAACTTTTTCACCAAAAAGGAACGATGATTGATTCTGAGTAACAAAGAAAGATGGGTAATTAGATTCATTAATTATATTTGAAAATGTAATGACATTAGTCACTGCTATTCCAGTATTTGTAACACCAAATTCAGTTACACTTATTCCCACTTGATCTTGTGCATTAATATCTGATTCATATTTCATCACTGTTAATAACTTATATCCATAATCTTCTGAGTTAAATCCTGATCCAGCGGATCCTACTTTTTCAATACCTTCAATGAAAACTTTATCTCCAACTGCAAATGGTTGTGAACCAACTGGAAATACTGGATTAGGAGTGGCTATTCTACATGTAAAGATACCTGATCCATTTGATATTACATTTGTTATAACAATTCCATTTGTATTATTAATTGTTCTTAAAGTGACAGTTTTTTCAGGAAGTCCAATTGGAAGTTCTACAACATTGACAGATGAAATGCTATTTTCTAACATTTCAACTTCTAAAAATCCACTATCTATTCTTTCTCCAGTATCACTATCAACAATAATTACATCGGGAGATTGAATATAATCAGATCCTCCATTTGTGACACTTACAATACCTAATGTTTCGGTGTTAATAATATTTACAGTATCAGCTATAAGACTTTCAGGTTTTAATGTTTTATCAGATGAATATTCAAATCCTTCATTTATAACTCTAACTTTTTCAACATTTCCAATAGTTTTGGATTGTGGTACAATAACTGCATCTTTTCCTATAGATGATCCAACTATACCTCGGAAGATAGGAAGTTTTTTATAATTAGATCCACTTGAAATAATTTTAATATTACTAATTGAACCTTTAGTATTTTTTGAACTTGTATCATATTTTAATACGTCACTTTCACTTGAATTATATGTTAATTTTTCTGGAACCTCATTTAAAAATATATCAAATATAGTAGCACCAACTCCAGATATAATATAAGATCCATTATAAACACTATCGTTAAATGATATTTTTGAATAATCTTTTACATCTTTATCAGTAGTGCTTATAGTTCCTGATTTTTCCAAATTATAGAATAAAGATTCTGGTAGAACAGTTCCATATGTAATAGTTAAAGCAGCTCCCACTGATCCATTTGATCCTGATGTAGAAATGCTAAATATATTATTTTCTTGTGAAGAAATAAAATTATTTTTAAATTCTTGATCATAATAAATTTTAAAATCATATCCAGATAATGAGGAATCTGAAAGATTAAATACTACATCATTATTATTAATTACTTTTAAATTAGGATTTATGAGTGATATTGATTGTGATATTCCACCTGTTGATCCAATACCAGTTATGTTTGGAATATTTTTAAATACGTCAATATTTGTTTCACATAATTTTATGTTATTATCATCAAGTTTATATACAAAATAATTTTTGTTTTCCAGTCCTTCAGGTAAAAGATCAGATTCATATTTTATTTTATCACCCGTCTTTAATCCATGATTTTGAATTGTAATCGTATTATTAGATATGTTGACAGATTCAGAACTAAATCCCACACGATTAATTAACACATCACCTGTCACAGAGTCTCTGGAGACATTTATTGATGTGGAAACTCCAATTCCAACAGATAAATTAGATTTTAACGATAATGATATTTCATCATTATTTTGTAATTCATGAGGTTCCGTTGTTCTTACAGTTGTTTTTATCTTATCTACTTTTCCTAAAACTTGATCAAAAACTGTTTCAAATAGATATCTGTCACGAAGTTCTTCACTAGGAGTAGGAATTGATATAAAATGAACTTCATCTGAATTAATTTCAGTTTTAATTCCAATTGTATTTTTACTTTTTTTAACAGCAAAACAATCTTGTGGTAAGTTAAAAGAAGATAGTCCCTTATCCTTAGATATGGTTATATTACCAGAAGCTGAAGTAAATTTGATTTGTTGATTTGTTACGAATGGATGATTTTCAAGGAATATTTGTTTTACTGGAACATTTCTCGTAATGTCCTTGTCCGTGAAAGAGAATGTAATTGTATTTTCTGTGCCGTCAGCAGTGCCTAAACCAATTGTCTGTGATGGATTGAAAAATACCTTTTGATTTACTTTAGAATCAAAATAGGGAATTGATTTATCAATTGTAAATTTATTTGTTAAGTATTCTACACTCGATCCTTCTGGATGTATAGTTCCAAATGAAGACTCAAAATCTCTTTGAATTGTTAAAATATTTAAGTCCCTATAGATATTCAATATCTTTAATGTCTCAGTACCAATGCCAATGCTACTGCCAACTGAGATAGAAGATGGTATATCTGATACAAATATTTCTGTAGTAAATCCAGCAGATGGAGATGCTGTAATTGTTGATATAGTGGTTGTTGTAAATGTTGTTACTCCAATTTTAAATGAATTATTCAAAACTGAAATATCCGTAGATAATCCTGATATTCTCACAATATCATTATCTTTTAAATTATGATTTATTTCTGTAGTAACATTTAACTTATTTTGTGACCATGTAATAACAGAATTATTATTCTCCTCTATGATGGTATTAATTGATTGTATTGGTTTTCCTGAAATTTCTGATATGAAAGATATTAAACCATCTCCTCCAGTTCCACCATCATCAAAGTTTAAAAATTCATTAACTTTATAATTAGTTCCTCCTGTTATGATATTAAAATCATCAACTGATCCAGATGTGACGGAATCTATCTCTATCTTTTGATCTTGTATTTCATTCGTTTCAATTAAAAAATCATTATTAGCAAACTCATCAGCAACTTTATATGGGAAAGTATTTCTGATTAAATTATTCGACACAAAATCAAAATTTGTTTGTGAGTTATTATCAAAATTCTCACTTACTATCTTGGATCTAAATGTATTACCTATGAAATATGGAAATTGTGGTTGATTTAAATCATTTACTGTTGCATGGTAAGCATAAACACCATTAGGAAATTCTCTAGTTACTTCAAATCTACCATTATGTTTATCTAAATCAGAGTTAATGCTTTCATATTTGAAATCTTCTATGAAAAAACCTTCATTAAATATTAATAATGACGGTCTGTCTACTACATTATCAACATTACTTACATATCCTGATACTAACCTTGTAGTTAAATCTGATTTTTGTTTAGGATCACTACTACCATAAGGACCATAAATTGGGTTACCATCATAAGCCCACCCTATCAATTCTTTAGAACCTAATAATGATGTAGAATATCCAGTTAATGAATATTTTAATTTATTGTTGGATTCTTCTAAAAGTTGATATTCATTATTGACATTAGGATCATGTTTATTAATTGTTAAGGATCTTACAGTAGAATCAAATATTGCATTTTGACCTGCAGATTTTACATTTATTGATGTAGAGGAACTATATCCAATACCAGTATTAACAACTTTTACATCTGTTACTCTTCCGTTGGATATAACTGGTTTTAACTTAGCACCTGCTCCAAATCCTGTAGGATCGATTATATCTAAATCTGGAACAGAAAAATATTCATTACCACCAAAATTAATATTAACTGAAGTAATTTGACCATTTTTAATATTTGGAACAATGGATGCATTTTTACCATTTTTAATTGATATAATCGGTTTTTTATGATTATTAACTACTGTCGATCCATATCCAGTTCCATCCTCATACAGATAGGTTTGTATTATACTTCCTCTTACTTTTGGAGTTGCATCAATTGTTCTGATTACAGGTGTTGTTCCAACACCAACAGGACTAAATTCTACTAAAACTTTTATTTCTGGATAAGAAAAGGATTGAAATCCAGTTCCAGTTGATTCTAGTGATACATTTTTATTTCTTTCAAAATTGGTTATATTTGTACCACCTATACCTGCATTTGCTAATCTAAATGAATTATCATCATCTTTTAAAATATAGTAACTTGTTGATGTGTTTAATCCGATTATTGTTTGCGGTGTTGCGCTTCCAAGTCCTGCTATAACTGAATAATTTATTAAGTCACCATGAGAAAATCCATGATTAGTAAATTTTATTCTATTATCTGAAGTTGAGATTCCTGTGGGTTTAACGAGTAAATTTCGATTTGTGTAATTTTTTCCACCATCAATAACATTTGCATTTATTAAGGTATTTCTTAGACCAACTTTAAATGAATGATTTCCTGAAAAATAATTACCATTAAAGTTTACAGTTCCTATACCTGCATTTAAATCTGATAATGTTTCATATAATTTTATCGTTCTACTGTTAATAATTTCAGGATAATAAACTGCCTGATTAACTAATGATGAAGTTCCGATACCAACACCAATACCAAGTCTGAGTTGTGAGTCATATATTATAGGTTCAGATGGTTTAAAATTATGCTCAGTTAAAAATGTTATTCTCGAATCATCCGTAGTAGTAGTTATGCCTCCACCATTTAATTCAGTCTTTGAATTAAAAAATATTTCTCTAAATCTACTTCCAACAACTGGTTCAATAACACAACCAGATCCATTTCCTCCAGTTACACCTATTGAAATAATTCGATCAATATCAAAAGATTGGGGATCAATGAACACATCTTCAACAACACCACTAATAACTGGTTGAACTAGTGCGTTTGTCCCAAGTCCAGAAGAAACCTCTATTGAAGGTAGATTAATTACATCATAATTTTCTCCACCATTTAAAACATCTACTGAAGTTAAAGGTCCAAAATATATTTTATCCTCTGATTTGTAATTTGATATTTCAACACCATTTTTCAACATTCCCGTTTGACCAATAGGTGTCAATTCACTCATTCCATTGTTTAAATTCTGTGTTAGAGGAAATTTTTTAATTAATTTTTGAACTCCAATCTCTCCAGATTTTTGTGAAAATAAAATAAAATTATGAATACCATCATTATCACTTTTTGAAAATGTAATATTTTTAGAATCATCAACACCAGAAGGTGATCCAAATAATTGGATATTTTTATCATCTAGTTTACGTACAAAATATGCACCTGTGCTTAATCCTATGAGAGCATCACCGTCTGAATTAGAGTAAAATATTTTATCTCCAGTTTTAAAGGGAACATCGGTATTAAATTTGATAATTGAAAAATCTTTTTGATCATTAACACCACCCTCAATGCTTCCATTAACATCAATTTGAAGAGATATTTTTTTAACATCCACATTAATTAGTTTAGAAAATTCAGTTTCATCATTATTGATAAATGATGGTAGTGAATTTGATGTAACATAAGCATTATTATCATCTACATAAACATTTTGAATATCAGAGATAACTTTGTCATTACCAAATTCAATTTGTGCTAAATTTGGTTTATTCGAATCAACCAAAGCACTTGCTTTGTTTATCTTTTTTCTTAACTTATATCTCACACCAGAGGGAGGAGAAGTAGTTCCATTCAATGTAACTATATTATCATTTGAGGTACCTGATACGTGACCAGAACTGATTATCTTATTTGTATCTCTCTCAACTATTTCTACATTATCCCCTTTCTTTAAACTAGATTTATTTACTTCACTTAATAACGTAAATGCCGTACCATTGAAACTTTCAACGAAATATGAAGAACTTGTATTATAAATCCATGAGTTGCAAAATATCTCTTTGAATGTAGAACTATTATCTTCTATCTTATCACCAATTGATTTGATTGATATTATTTCTCCCTCTTCAACATCTACATTACCTTTTTGTTTGAACTCAGACAATACACCAGTAAGTCTTAAAACAACTTTTTTATCTAAATCACCATCTTCAAAACCAAAATATGTAATGTTTGATCTTATATTAGCAGTTGGTTCAATTGGATCATCGATACCAGTACAATTTAAAAATTGATTAACAGTTTTGTCAGTATAATTAATTGTATTTGAACCTGATATTAGAGTTCCTGTTACACCAAATCCAATTGTAGAATCAACTGAAATTATACTTGAACCTGTTGATACTGCTTCTAAAGATTTAGTGCTTGGTACGATTACAAAATCACCCTTAACATCTGAGGTTTCATCATATCCAACAAATAAACCAATCTTATAGTAAGTGGTAATTCCACTTAATCCAGATCCACTTCTCTCAAAAGGTTCTATCTCTGAAATAGCAGCATTTATATCTAAGTCAAGATCACTTCTGAATAATGTTTGTCCTGCTAATCCCTTTAATATACTTTGTCCTTTGAGTTTTATTGGATTTCCTTCTAATATTTCTGCAACACAAACTCTTCTTCTAACATATTTTGCGAATGATGGTTTTACTAATCTCTCTTCTAAATTAATTATTTTTGGATTAATTCCATACAGAACATTAAATAAAATTCTAAATGATTCATCTGTTCCTTTTGTTTGATATAATGATCTTGCTTCACCTATGAATGTGCCAACATCTAAGTTTGATTGAAAATCAGTTTCTTCTAAACCAGGTAAAAATGTTTTTTTGAACTTTTTGTAGAATTCTTTTAGAAATAATGAACTTAAATTTTGAACTGGGGATGAATCTCCATGCCCTGCTGCAGATGAAGAACTGAATACTAAATCTTCTTTATTCGTATCTGCATGATAACTTGTAATACCACTAAATCCACGTTTACAATCAATGAAAGAATTTGTGGTAATCCCTGTGTAAGTAATTATCTCATTATCAATCTTTAATAAACCATACTGATTTGGAAATCCTTTTGTGCTGGTAACATTAATTATTTTATCACCACTAGTAGTGATACCAACTGTAGTAGAGGTATCAACTATAACTTCAGGTGTTAAATTATCAATATTTAAATATTGATCTAAATTATCAGAAATATCACTTGGACCACCTTGATATTCCTGCGAAATATAATATTGTTTTAAAAAATCAATTGTATCAGGACTCTCATCCCGAATAAAATTGGGAAGTTGATTTGATAATACGTCCTGTATCTTAACTTTACTTATAATACCTGTTTCGATCATGTTCTAATTATTCTTCCATTTGGATAACTTGATGAATAAAAATCTCTAGTAAACTGCACACCAGAAATCTCATCTCCTGATGAAATAACATCCCTAACCATATTTATTGAACTATTTGATATGTCTAACGAGACATACAAATCTTTTAAACCAACTACATCATTTGATCTTGGAAAAGCTTCTATTTCAACTATATTATTTGGTTTTGTTGTTGATAAAAAATTAATGGTTGATAAATTTATTTCCCCTTTCTCATAATCTATTGAACCAGCTGATGAATTTATGACTCGAACTGTATTATCATCTAATAATTTAATAATTTTTATAATTCCTGTTCTTAAATCTGAATTTGGAGTATCAATTAAGTATAATGTTCCCGAATATCCTGAAACTGTGAATCCTGTTGATTTTATATTATAACCATTTGGATCAACATAAAATTTATTACCAAAACATAGTTCATATTGTGCAAATTGATTTGCAGATATTTGTAAATTTCTCCTAATTCTTATTTTAGTGATATTTGATGTTATTGCGGTATTCGTATCATCAATGACTTTAAGTAATTTACTATATTTTAGTCTTCCACCAAATTTATTCAAATTTATTGATTTTGAATAAGTATTAAGTGAATTTATAACATCTGTCTTGAGTAAATTTGCTCCTGAAATAAGAGAATCGTTATAATAAACATTTGAATCTAATTCAATATATAATAATTTCAAATCAATGATTTTTTGATTAATACCAGATATTGAATATTGCTTTAACTTGGATAAAATTTGATTTTTTGAAAAATCAGACACTAAATCACCATTTTTGGGTTTTATACTTATTGCAACTGTTCCAAATTCTGGAGGATTAAGTTCTTCTCCACCAATTACCGAAACTGATTCCGTATTTGGATAAATTTTCTTAATTATTGCCTCATAATCTCTTGCTGTTACAGCTCTATTCTGTGATGAGTATAAAAGAGGTGAAAAATACTTGATAGAATCGATTGGTTCAACATTTCCACCATTTTGTGCTCTTATAATATTGGAAATTGTAGGTCCTCCAGTAATATTTGCAACGCTATCATCTGATTTTACCAACCTACCAGAGAAATTGAAGTTTTCTGCACCATTTCCACTCTCTCCATCAGTTGTAATGTATCTAACTGTTATAAAATCACCGTCTTGGTTTGAATTAGTTCCTAATTTTTTTCCAAAAAACCCATCTCCAAACTTCAATTCATACTTTTCGTCCTGTATTTCCTTTATTAAGTAAATTTTTGAGTTTGAATCAACATTTATGATATCATTTACCAAAGAATATTGAGTTCCGAGTCCATCTTCAGATTGTCCTTTAACATAAACTGCAATTTTTGATGTATCAATGAAAGAATTGTCTAAAATAAACCTTTGATCAAGAGATCCATCGTAAATAAATGTTTTTTCAAGAAAAGTTCCTTGATATATGTTCACATTTTCGAATTTTGCAACTTTATTAACAACATTTGTACTTACTGGTTCTGTAATTGAAAAGGTATATGACTCATTATCAACGTCTCCAGTGCATACTAAACCTGGTTCTATGGTTAACGTAGGTGTATTATCACTTATAGTAACTTCAAGTGTTATTTGAGCATTTGCTGCCGTTCGAGACCGTGGTGTATATCCAATATTACCTGCTAACGACACTACATTTTCTCTCAGAGTAGCAGAATCTAAAAAAGATTCATTCACAATCATGTTTGAGTTAAATGCAGTGATATATGTGTTATATGCAAGAGTGTCAATTAAGACAGAAAAGTTCGAACCATCAAAGTCAAAGTCACTGAAAGTGGTATTTGCACGAAGATAGTCCTTAATTGATGTTTTTATCTGATCGAAATCGAGATTTGTGAAATTTGAGAAAGGCATTTACCTTGTTGCCTCTAATATAAATGAATATTCCTGAGTTGGGAACTCTTGACCGACAATATCATAAATTACGGTGACTTCAAACTGATTTAAATCAGGTTGTGGGTCAACTTCAACCCTTACATTATCAACTCTTGGTTCAAAATTAGTAACCGAAGTCTTAATTTGGTCTTGAATGATGTTTGCTGTACCAAAATCAACAAAATCAAACAAACTTTTATACACATCAGACCCAAAATCAGGATTAAAGAATTTTTCAGTCGGTATTGTCTCTACAATATTACGTAAAGATCGACTAATTGCTCTTTCATTCTTAAGAATGGGTAAATCTTTTGTGACTGGATGGGGTGAAAACGATAAACTTATGTCTTTAAACGCTCTTGATACCCTTTTGATTGCCATGAACCAAGTTTTATATTTATTTATACCCTTTTTTTAACAAAATTATCCGAGTTCTGGTTCAATATTGATATCTACAGTCCCAGTTGCCGTGTTTCCTGCTCCAATACTCGTATCAACTGACCTTTCTTTGGCAGTTTTCCAAAAATAATTCTCTTCTGACCCTAATCCGTCACGATCATGACCATTCTCCACCTGATAATACACTGTTGATACTTTAAAATCGGGAATCTTAGGTGTCTCAGGAGTGATACTGTTGTCATAGATTCTCATTCTGTTGTTTGGATAGAGACAAAACTGTCCATTGTCTAGTTCAAGAAGGTTATGAGACTTATGTTCGGCAGGTTGTTCACTTGTTGAGTAATCAATTGCGTCTACGTCCTGATGATAATTGTCAAGAGTACATATGTACGTGCCTGTCTGAGTGCCAAAATCTCTTGTATAGACTTCATAGTGCATACTTCCGATAAACTGCTTCTGAACGGCAACTACACCATAGTCCATACAGTTCCAAAACTGTAGATTATGAAGTGTCATATCAGGATCTGGTATCTCTGGAGACGAGAGAAACGCAGAAATCGGTAACTTATCGAACATTGCTGCATACTCAGGTAGATAAGTTTCAAAATAAAAGGCACGACCAGGTATACTTTTGGCAGATACCCAGACTCCTTTGACAAATTCACCATGACCACTCTTATGGTCGGTTAAGTATTCTTTTCTGACCCATACTTCATAGGAGGGTAGATTCGTAATTAAACAAGACATTTAGTTGTCACCTTTTACAAAATTTTTCATTTCTAATAGATTTTCAAATGCAGTGCTATTCATATACAGAATTGTTAGGAAACTTGTTCCAAAAGTAATTAACGATATGATTAATGCAAAGACGGCAATAAACCGAGTTCGAATACGACTCGGTGTTCTTCGAAACTCTACATTCTTATCGAACATTATTTCATTCTTCATATTCTTTTTGTATTTCAGTTGTAAGATCGAGAGGGTTTGGAAGTTTGCCATCATAAAACTCCTGTGCCAAATCTTCCATCAGTTCACAGTACTCCTTCGTGGTCAGATTCTTTCCAAGAATCTCCTGACCTTTTCTTACCTTATATAACTCTTGATTTTTCATGTCCGACACGAATTCTTGGATCACACCAAATTTTAAATCCTGCTTCGATTGCATCGAGACAAAACGAGACATCCTCGCCGCACATGTCCTGTACATCACCCGACTCAAACACCTGCATCTTTGGAGCAAACCATGGATAAGGTAGTCCTTCGTGTTCAAATACACCTTTCTTAATCAATAA
>VTLG01012954.1_pt1 | contig 32114 bp, 36 predicted proteins | sample 4694571 | NCBI WGS metagenome assembly VTLG01 (sample SAMN12604809, study PRJNA352737) | marine metagenome | biome: ENVO:00000447; feature: ENVO:00000209|ENVO:00000569|ENVO:01000036; material: ENVO:00002151; isolation source: viral sequences binned using virsorter ...
CGGAATATTTACGAGATAATTCTGAAGCGTTTTTACCATTAGAGCCAAGAGAAGATTATGACGCATATTTATCAAGAGTTAACCGTTCTGTTTTTTCTCCTTATACGCAACGATTAGTTAGAGCTGCGACAGGTTTGATTCTGCGTAAACCGATTACTGTGATTGGTGATCCTTATTGGACTGATGTATTTGTTAAAGATGTTGATGGTTGTGGGTCAGATCTAGATGAATACGCAAGAAGATTATTAATTTGTGCGTTGACTTATGGTCATAGCAATACCCTTGTTGATTTCCCTGCCCCAACGGGAGCAAGAAGTCTTGCAGAAGAGAGGAATCAAAACCGTAGACCGTATTGGATTGAAGTTGATCCAGCAAATATTTATGGGTGGAGATTAGATCGAGAGGTTAATTATGGAAAATTGATACAGGTGAGAATTGCAGAACAGGCTGTTGTGCCTGAAGGAGAGTTCGGAGAGAAGGTTTTTGATCAAATTAGAGTGATTGAGCCTGGTCAATACAAGATTTTTAGAAAAAAAGAGACAACAAAAGACATGTATACGCAAGATGAAAGTTTTGCGGGCAATTTTGACTCTCCTGCTAATGAAAAAGATTATGAATTGGTCGAATCAGGTGAGTTTTCGTTAGGTGAAATACCGTTAGTAACTGTTTATGCAGGAAAAACAGACACGATGACAAGTAAACCACCGTTATTAGATATTGCTTATTTGAATTTGGCACATTTTCAACGTCAAGCTGACTTAATTCATAGTTTGCACGTTGCTTCACAGCCATTATTGGTAATGGAAGGATGGGATGATCAAACAAAGGATATGGCGATTAGTGTTAACTATGCAATGGCAACCCAACCAGGAAATAAAGTTTATTATGTAGAGCCAGCCGCTAGTGCATTTGAAGCTCAAGCAGCAGAAATACAAGAATTACAGTTGCAAATGGCAACTTTAGGAATTAGTACACTTTCACAACAGAAATTTGTTGCAGAATCAGCAGATGCAAGACGTTTGGATCGTGTAGATACAAATTCAATGCTGTCGATGGTTTCTTTGGATTTGGAGCAAAAAATGCAAAAAGCGTTTAATTTATCGGCTGATTATTTAGGTTTAGAGCCACCAGAAATTAAAATTAGTCGTGATTTTGATATTGATAGGCTAATCGGCCAAGATATAACAGCTTTAACTTCACTATTTGATCAACAAGTAATAGATAGGGAAGAATTTAGAGATATTTTAGTGCAGGGTGAGGTTTTACCTAACGCAAACGAAGCTGAAAACAATTAATAGACTAGAATAATAAGGAAATACTATTTTTACTATGCCTTCTGTAGAGTTAGTAGACGGAAAATGGGTTTCCGTATCAGGTGTTCGGGCAACTGATTTAGATGCTGGGAAAGTTGTATCTACACCAGAGACAACACCAACACCAGCAGCACCTAAAGCAACAAAAACTACTACTCCTAAAAAAACTGACGCTTAATTATGGAAGAAAAAGTCATCCAGCCTGAGTCTGTGACTCCTGCTGAACAGCCCGTGGCTGAGACTACAATCCCTCAAGCACCCAACCTTGACAGTGTTAAGGCTGAGTACGAGAGCAAAATTGCTGCATTAGAAGCAAAAATCGCTGAAGAAGGCGAAAAATTTCAAGGCATCAAGACTAAACTTGATGATGTTTACAAAAAAGCAGATGACAAAAGGAAAAAGTCACTCGAAGACCAAGGGCAGTGGAAAGACCTATGGGAAGAAGCCAACAAAACCGCCCAAGAAAAAGACTTACAAATAAATACTTTAAATGAAGAATTAAAGAACTTAAAAAGTTCTAATGAGACTGCAAACATTAAGACTTCGGCACTTTCAGCTATCAGTAATTCTGGTGCTGTAAATGCAGAGCAAATGCTATCTCTTCTTCAAGATAAATTAAAAAAGAACGATAGCGGTGATGTTGTTGTACTTAATGGAGGTGTCGAACAAGACTTAGGAACTTATATAGGGAACCTAAAAAATCCTGGTAGTGGATGGGAACACCACTTCAAACCTAGCTCTGCTGCTGGTATGGGTGCTAAACCAACTCCCACATCAAATGTCTCTCCAGGTATGCTTAATCCGTGGAAAGAAGGTAGTATTAACCTAACAAGGCAAATGATCCTTGAAAGTTCCGAGCCTGATCTTGCTGCTGTGCTCAAGAAAGAGGCAGGAACTTCCACATAGTTAGCTCTGTGAGTTAACAACCGAGTCTGTGACTTGGACTTCGTTAAAGAATCCTCCTAATTAGAAATGGCAGCCCCGTTTCAGAATTACTCTGGCGGTGTCCTTCTTGCGGACATCGTAAAAAGAAATAATTTGTCTCGCTATGTGCAAGAGGCAATTAAAGAACGCAGTCTTTTTGTAAAAAGTGGAGCAGTTGTAAGAAACAGCTTCCTTGATTCAAGAGAAGGCGGTACACGCATCCAAGTTCCTGAGTTTAATCCTCTTGCACCAACAGAAGAGGTAATGAACGGAACCGCTACTTGGGGAACCTCAAGTGCTGGTTACTTAACACCTCAGAAAATTGGTACAGCAACCCAAATTGCAACAATAATCCACAGAGGTTTTGCATACGCTGTGGACGATCTTGCAACATTGGCTGCTGGTGAAGATCCAATGAACGCAATCCGCAATCAACTTGCAGATGCGATCAACAAGCTAAATAGCCAAAGATTGTTCTATCAATTACATGGTTTATTTGGTACAGCTCTTAGTTCTAATGCTTCTGACTTAGCTAAAGCTGCTTCTTCTGGTGCTGCTGAAGCTAACTATTTGACTGCTTCAAACGTAGCAACAGCTAGAGCGTTACTTGGAGAGCGTGGTGATGAGCTAGATACTCTAATTGTTCATCCAAATGTCGGTTTCTATCTCTATCAGGTAGGATTATTAACCTTCTCAACTTCTTCACTAACAACTGGTGGAGCTGTGACTTGGGGTGGTGGTGGAGTTGGCGTTAATGCTAGAAGCATTGGTCAATTTGCTGGCATGAACGTCATCATGGATTCTCAGGTGAACGCTGTTCAACCTGGAGCTTCTGGTCACATCAAGGAGTACTACTGCTACTTGGTTAAGTCTGGAACAATCATGGAAGGTGTTCAGCAAGATCTCAGAATTGAAGCAGATAGAAACGTGCTTTCAAAGCAAGACGTACTTTCTGTTGACTATCACACTGCGTATCACGTTATGGGTACTAAGTGGGGTAATGCTGCTGATAACCCAACCAATAGTGTTCTTGGTAACAAGGATAACTGGACTGCAACTTATGATGCAGACCTAATTCCTATGGTTCAGTTAACAGTTAACACACCACTAGACACTTCAACTCTTTGATTTACACTTAAATCGGAAATTGAAGGAAAGACCCTCATCATTTATTTGGTGGGGGTTTTTTATGACGCTACAATAAAAGCAATGTTTGAGAGATAAACGTGGCAGCAACTATTCACGCCACTTTGAAAGGAGAAAGCTCCAATAGCTATGTGACATTGGCAGAGGCCAATAGTTATTTTGAAACTTCTCCTGATGATTCAACGTGGACAAATAAAACAGACGATCAAAAAAATCGGGCATTAATTTCTGCATGTCGTTGGATTGATAGTCTTAATTTTTATGGTGATAGGTGTGATGAATCACAAGCATTAAAATGGCCTAGAAATAATTTTCAAGTTGATGATGTTGAGCTTGCTTGTACTTTAATTCCTGCAAAAATCAAGTATGCACAGTATGAATTAGCAAGAGCGTTAGCAAATGATACGGATGCGATGACTGGGAATACTGGTACAGAAGGTGTTGCAAAAGAAGTTGAATTAGGTGAACTAAAGGTTAAATACAACGAAGCTAGTCTTGCTACTGGCAATGTGAACAATGTTTTTGACGTGTATCCTTGGCTTCAGTCCTATCTTGGTGCTTATTGTCTTGGTGGAGCTGGCGGCTATCAAGTTCGGGTGGTGAGAGGTTAATTATGGCAAAAATTGATGATGTATTTGGATCAGTTCCAGCAAGTATTTTAAATACATGGGGTCAAGACTTTACTTTTATCAAGTCCACGACACCGAAAACTTATAACCCTACAACTGGTGCTGTTACTGGATCAGACACAAATGTAACGGTGAAAGGAGTAATTACAACAATAGATTCCAACGAAGATGAAGGTTTATACCAAACAACAGATTTAAAAGTGATTATTGGAGCAAGTGAACTAGGAAATTACTATCCAACAGAGGCAGATCGTATGCAATATCCACAAGCAGGAGCTACAAGAGAAGGAAAGATTATTAGTGTAAAGACAGCCAGAGGAGATAATCCTATCTTTCACACATTAATCGTGAGGCCACAGTGAAACCAATACCTTTTAAGAGATTTGCAGTCAAGGCAGATCGGATGTTTGCTGAAGCTATAGCTGGTAGAGCTTTAAAGGGAGCAGAAATTATAGTAGAAGCACTTCAAGATGCTGGTCCTCAATGGTCTGGAAAATTTAGTAACTCTTGGGTTATGAAAACAAGAACACAGACTGTAGCGGGAACAATGTCTGTTGGACTTCCTAATCGTATTAAAGCTCCTAAACCTAGAGGTAGAGATATTCTAAGAGGTAATGAGTGGGTAATAAGGATAGAGAATATGGCTCCATACGCTGCAATAGCTATGGATTTAGAGGAAGGTAAGTTTTCAAGAAAATGGTATCCTAATGGTCCTGTTAATAAAGCAAAATGGGACACTAGCGGAGGAGGAAGAAGAATGGGGCCAACTATCCCACCAATGAGAAGAGGTGTGACTAATTATTTAGAAGGTGGTTCGGCGAGTAGAACAGCACCTTTAGATTGGTTTACTACCTTTAAGAAAGGAGGAAAAGTTAATAAAATAATGAGAGAGTTTGCTGGCACTGGAATTAGCCTTCCACAACAATACTCTTTCCTTAATAGCTCTTCCTATAGATCACGGTCTGTCTCTGACTAATGAATTACCAAAAAATTAGGGCAAAAGTAGAAAACCCCTTATTAACTGCTTTTGGAGCGTTAAGTCCTGCGGTTCCTGTTTTCTTTGACAACATCACTGCTGCACCAGCAAACAGCACAACTGAATATGTAAGAGTAAATGTTACATTTGGCTTAACAAATGATCCAACACTAGGTTCAAGCGTTGATAACGCTAGGGGAGCAATCATTATTCGTTGTTTTTCTAAGAAAGGAGAAGGACCGTCAAGAAATCAAACATTAATTACAACGGCTGTTAATGTTTTAGAGACACTAAATGATGAAACAAAAGGAACTACAGGAGCGTATTTAAAGACTGGTTCTATCGAAGGGCCAAGCTTTTCTAGTACTGAAGATGCTCCATTATTCATGGGAAGAATAGAAACTTCTTACGTTGCCACGGTTTTGAGCTAATCTATAGGTAAATTTCTTAAGCAGCCTCATGGCCGTTACCGTCTTATCTGGCACATCAGGTGCTCTCTACTATAAACCTGCTGGTACTACAGGTACTTTTAGCACTACTGATGTCACCATTGGAACAGAAACAATGGTTGTTCAAACTTATCTAAACCTAAAAGTAGGCGATCCAGTCAAATTTAAAGTTATAGATAGCTCTACTGGTGAGGCAGGGACAGGAACGCTTCCTGCTGGATTAACTGCCGGAACAACTTATTACGTTAGTGCTTATACAGCGACAACAGGAGCGTTAAAAGTGTCAGCAACCAATGGTGGTTCTGATGTAAACCTAACTGATGTTGGAACAGCAGCAGCTCCTAATGAATTTCAAGTTTATTACAACGATTTTGCTTCTATCGGACAAGTAAGAGAGTGGACATTTGAAATTGAAAGAGCTGAGATTGATGTAACAACAATTGGTCAAGCTCCTGGTCAATACGTTCCATTTAGAACTTACATTGCTGGATTTGGCGATGGTTCTGGTACTGCTTCTACATATATGACAAACGAAGACTCAGCTCTATCAAACAGATTGGTAGAAGATGTTCTTCAACGTCAGCAAGTTGGTGCAGCGTTCAAGCTTTATACAGACCGTGTATATAGTGGTGGAAATGTTAGTGATACTCTTAGTCGTTCAATCAGTTTCGATGCGACACTAACTTCTGCAAGCTTTAGCGTTAACCCTGATGATGCTCAAGAAGTAACAGTTAACTTCCGTCCAGCAAGTCTCCCTGCTTTCGACTTAAGTTCTACATAATAGTCTTGGGACACGGAATGTTCCAATTAACCCTGCCTAGTGCAGGGTTTTTTATTGTTTATTAGGTTAGAATAATTCTGTATCCATTTTTCTTATGACAACTAGTCCTAAACCTTCTCGATCAGGGTTGAGAGCTGTAGATCGTTTAAAAAAAGCTGCAAACTTAGAGGCAGTAAAGAAAGAAGTCGAATTATCTGATGGATCTATTTTTGAGATGTGGGTAACACCATTAACAATGTCAGAAAGGGAAAGAGCACAAAAAGGAGCTAAATCTGATGATGCTAATGAGTTTGCATTAAGACTTTTAATGACAAAAGCACAGGATGATACTGGTCAAAGATTGTTTAATCTTGGAGAAATTGACGTTTTAAAGAACGAAGTTAAGGATGCTGACTTGCAAAAGTTAATGCTTGCCGTCATTACAGACGATGAGGATCAGATCGACCCAAAGGACTAAGTAAGGAGCTGCGTAAAGACACTTTATTAATGCTTCAGTTTGGTATAGCTAAAGAATTAGGTAAATCCTTAACGGAAATAAGGCAGATGACGGTAGAAGAAATTATTGGGTGGAGTGCTTATTTTCAAATTTTAAACGAAGATCAGGAAGAAGAAATGCGAAAAAACCGCAGACGTAGGTAAACTAAAGCGAACGGAGGATTTCAATTGTGTCTATAGAGTCAAGGATAGATATTGTTGTCAAGAATCTGAACCAACTGAATAAGTTGGCAGATAATTTAAAGAATATAAATAAGACCAATGAAAAATTAGTTAAAGGACTGGATCGTATCGAGTCTCAGTTGAACAAAATAAACACTAATGGAGTAGCTTTTAGAAAGATAAGTAAAGATGCCAGAGACGCTAGTAAGGAAGTAAATAATCTAGGTTCTCGCATTGGCGATATTATTAATAATAACAAAGGAGGTATAGGGAATTTTGGTTTAGGAATGTTAGGAGCTGGTGCTATATCGGGTATAACAAAAATTACTGATGTTTTTAAGAACTTAGTTCCTGCTGTAAATGCTGTTACTGGCAAGATACCTGTGCTTGGAGAGAAGTTACAGATAGTTCAACAACAAGCTACTGGTTTTGACGCTGTATTTGACGGAATACTACATGGAATAGCTAGCCACCCTGGTTTATGGGGAGCTGCTGCTGTTGCTATTACTGCTTTTGGAGGCAAGTTACCTGTAGTCGCAAAAGGAGCAAGGGCACTATGGAACGGGCTTAATCAAGTAGGTCAGGCAGTTACAAATAATATTGTTGGCAAGTTAGTGCCAGCGACTAAACATTTAGTCGATATGCGTGTTGCTCTCGTTGACGTAAGAGAGCAAATGGAAAATATGACTAGAGGGGCTTCGTTAGAAGAGTTAAACATAATGGTCGGCATGGCTCGGAAGGAGATGGAAAGCTTCTGGCACATGACTGGCAAAGCTGAAGACGCAGCTATAAAACTAGCTGTTGCTATGGCTGCTCAAAGAAAAGAACAGACGGCAATAAATGATCTTTTATTTAAAGCTCAAGGAAAGGCAACAACAGCAGAGCAAGCAGATAATAAGAGAGCTTTAGATGCTCAAAAACAAAAGGCAACACATAGTTTTGATATGTTTAGCACTGAAGCTAAACAACTTGAAATACTTCAAAGAAAAAATAAGTTGTTTATAGATTCAGCAGGGCAGTACCAAAGATTAGTAGAAAAAGGAGGGAAGATGCTTGATATAGAGCAAAGAATAGAAAGAGTAATGAATAGACGTAAAAAAGGTTTTGGAGGAGCAGGAGGACTAAGTGGTAAAGGAGGAGAGAACTTAATGCTTGGAGCTGGTTTCCCTCTCTTATTTGGAGGAGGAGTTGGTTCTGTCGCTGGTGGTGTTGGCGGTGCGTTGCTTGGAAATATGACAGGTGCAGGAGGATTTGGTATGCAAATCCTTGGTAGTGCGATAGGAACAATGATGGATACAGCTATTCAAAAAGCAGCAAAACTAGGGGAGTCACTTAAGTCTATAAACATGAATGACTTGGTTGAGTCAGGAGTTCGTTTGTCAGGAGAGTTACAGAGTCAAGTTACGCATCTGCAAAAAATAGGACAGATAGAACAGGCTAGAGCACTATTAGCAGCTCAAGTAATGAATCAAACTGGTGCTAGTGCAGGTGTTTTAGGAGATATAAATAATATGACAAATATTTTAAAGGCAAGCTGGAATGATCTTGTAGGGTCTGCTGGTGCTTTCTTAGGGGTTTTAGCTGGCCCGTTAATAACTGCTTTGGCTGGTGTTCTTAAGATTGTTACTGCAATAATTCAAATATTTAACAGAGGTTTTTCTACTCTTAGAGATGGTTTAAGGGGGTTAGGCGAAAAATTTGCTCCGGGGTTTGTAGACGCAATAGATAGAGCAATGGATAACTTAAACGTAGGCTTGCAAGAAGCAATTGCTAAAGGAGAACAGCTAGCAAGAAAGCTTGATTTAGATGCGGATACTTTGATGACTAAAAGAACTTTAAGAGAGGGCATAACTTCAGGGGGTTCATTTGAGGCACAGAGAAGAAATGCAGAGATACAGAAATCTATGTCGATGATAGATCTAAGGAAGAGTAGAACTGCGGAGTTAGAGGCTACCGATCCAGCGACAAGAACTAAATCATTTATGGAATCGTTTAAGGGCGTAACAAGAGAGATGCAGCTTGATATAGAAGGTAAGTATGCTAAAGAGATTGAAAATATTGATGCAAAAGAGCAGAAACTTATAGCAAAACTAGAAAGACAAAATGAACTTAAGGCTGCTCTTTTTGGGATAGATCAGAAGATTGCACAAGCTAGAGCAGACGAAGATAAAGAGCTTGAATTTAGGTTGAACGCACAAAAAGAAATAGCAAGTATAACAAGTAAATTGATGGAAGATACTGCTGGTAAAGATGATGCAGAAAAAGAGCTTAAGATTGAGGAAGCAAAACTAGGTATAGCTAAAGTTAACTTTGCTTTAGAAACAAAAATAGACGAGTATAAAAAGGAAAGAAAACAAGAAGCAGAAGATGTGCTAGCTGATCTACAAAAACAAAATGATTTATTACAAGGCAAGATAGATGGTAATGAAGATGAGATTAAGCAGCATCAAACAATTGAAAAAATAGTGGACAAAATAGGAGAGGGGTACAGGACACAAGTAACAGCTTTGGTGGAAAAGAATAGTGAATTAACAAAAGAAGCTGAAAATGCTCAGAGATTAGAGAAGCTATGGGAGAGCATAAAAGACACAGTTGCGTCTGGGTTGACTGATGCAATTATGGGATTAATTGAGGGTACTAAATCATTAGGAGAGTCATTAGCGAGTATTGCAAAACAGATTGCAAGCATGGCTATAAAGAGTGCCCTTCTAGATATTCTTCCCTTCGCAGAAGGTGGGTATGCTCGTAACGGAATAAAAGCTTTTTCTTCTGGAGGTATAGCTACAAGACCCACGCTTGGCCTTGTGGGAGAAGCCGGAGAAGACGAGTATATAATTCCAGCCTCTAAGATGGCTCAGTCAATGCAAAGGTACTCAGCAGGTGCTAGAGGTGAAGCTGTTATCCCTGGCACTGGTTCGTCTTACGCAAGTGGAGGTGCAGGAGGATCTACTACTGTTAATTATTCTGGGCCAATACTTAATTTCAACAGTGAAGAATTTGTTCCTAAATCTGCTATTGGTGAAATCATCAATTCAGCAGCAGCTAGAGGAGCGAAAGCTGGAGAAGCTAGAACATTATCTAGTCTTCAAAACTCAAGAAGTAGGAGGCAAAATATAGGATTATGAGTTTAATTGCGTTAACTAATTTTATAACTATTACAAATCCAAACGGATCTGTTTCAGGCATCCCCGATAAATTCCAGAACGGAAGAATTTCACCAGATATTTCTGGGTTTAAATATCTCTCCTTTATTTATCAAGGTGCTGCTAGAAATAGATCTGGCGATAATATGATGTCTTCTTTGATTCTTGCCAACAGTGAGCTAAGTATGAATTATGCACAACAAATTGTTCTTAATAAATATCATGTAAAAGTAGAAACTTGGCTAATGACCGACAGTTTTGAGAGGCAGACAGAGTTAACAGAAGAACAATGGCTTGCCTCATCCATGTCATACGATCCAGAAACGATAGAGGTCATTTTGTCTTCTGCTATTGATGCCGTAGGAGCTAATGCTCCTGATCGAGTTCTAACTAGAGATATTGTTGGATCGTTACCTGTAACTGGATCACTACAAAACAGGTGAAGCCACATCAATTAATTGGTCTTCCTTATCGTCTAGGTGCTGATCCTGAAAAGCATGGTGCTGGAGACTGTTTATCTTTATGTAGAACGGTTTTAAAAAGTTACGGTATTAGTTCTCCAGAACCAGAGCGTTCTTGGTATCGAAGATTAAGGAAAAAAGACTATAGTATCTTTACTGAAGAATTAAATCGGTGGGGGGTTGATTCACCCCCTAAACTAGGAGCAATTGCTTTATGCAAATCCGAAGATGGTTCTTACGGTATGGCTGCTTTCTATGAGGGCGGATGGATAAGTTACAGAAAAACATTAGAAGGCCAAACGGTGATGTGGTCTCCCTTAAACGCCCTCACGGTCCAAGGCTGTTATTACCAACGGAATTAGAGTTATGTAATCTTTTAGGCATAAGTGAAGACGAATACTGGATTTTTGTAGATCAGACTGCTGCTTATAACGGGAAAAGACCAGAAGGGTATGAATTAATTCCTGATATTCGCTGTGATCCTATAACTTCGGTTATTTTTACACAAGCTTTTTTAATCAAAGTAGGCATAGCTGTTGCTGCGGCTACTATTTCTTATTTATTAACGCCTAAACCAAAGGAGCAAAAATCAGGAGGGTCAAGACGTACTGCGGATGCTATCGGTAATACTAAATTTGCTCCACAAGCTTCCTTTAATTCAGTTCAAGAGTTAGCAACGTTAGGTGATGCTATTCCTCTCATCTTTACTAATCAATACTTTGACTCATCCAATAACAATTATGTGTATGGCGGCATAAGAGTTAATAGTCAATTGCTATGGTCGCAATTTGTAAGTCTTGGTAAATATCAACAGTTAAAAGCACTTGCTTTATTTTCTCATGGAACAATAGGGAATGATCCCGATTATGAAGGATATGCTGTAGGAGACACGCTGTTAAGCACTTATAACTCTCATAAAGTTGGACTTTATTTTAGAGATGGTAGTAATACAGGAAATAATCGAATAATTGAATCTGATAGATATACACGCTCTGAGTTAACTTTTACAGATGGCAATGATCCTTTTGTTGTAGGGATACCTAGCAACACTGGGGGCAGTGTCCCAACTACAACAAGCAAGTCTTTTAGCGGAGCAAGAAACCCTACAACTCAAACTATTTTTGGTGCTTATTCACCTGTTCCTAATTGTCAAATTGTTCGTCTTCCTTATGAACTAATTCGTGATCCTAGAGGTTCAACGAAAGAAGCGATTAAGGATATGATGAGAAAAAGAAAGAAACTTGAATTTGCTAAATGGCCTACAAGAGCAGGGATTTTACAGATAAATAATACGAAAAGTAAAGGCTTACATAATGTTAGTAAAAACGATACGATCATGTATCAAGTCGTTGGGACTCAAAGCGGAGACGGTAATGCTTATCAAAGGGTTTATAGCAATAGCGAAGGTGCAGAAGATAAGTTTAATTACAGACCTCATGGAGTAGAAGATGTTGATAATTTAACGATGTCTATAAGGGAAAATATAGATAGTTTGTTTGCCGTTGGAGAGCAATATTTATTTGGAACTGCTCTTGTCGTTTGTACTGGAAATGATAATGATCCTGTCCCTTGGACTATAGAAAAAACTAAAGAATATACTTTTAAAGTTATAGAGCCAGGTCAAGTAGATATTCCTGTTAATAATGCAAATCTAACAATTCACTGTCAGAACCCTAAATGGTTTGATCCTGGTTCTAGCTTAGATAGAACTGCTGCATACAGTTTAAGCGATCAGGGTCCAATTCTTTGGCAACAGATAATTAGTGAGACTGAACGAAATTACGGTAGAGGTCAAAACGATTTGTATCATGGTCACGATATTCTCACAGCGCAAAGAGTTGCTTTAGCAACTGTATCTAATAACAGAATATGTGATGTTACTGAAATAGGAATTAAGTCTACTGTTTATAAACGTATTCGATTTGCAAATGTAGCTAGTCAACCTGACGAAGCAGCATTACAAAGAGCGTTTGAAGATAGAACGCAAATTCAACTAGGACAAGTTAATACTTATGCAAAAAGAATATCTTTGTTTATGTTGCAAGCAAGGAGAATAGGAGATACAACTTGGTATGACTTAATAAACACATCAGTATCAAATCATTCAGGCTTATTTGCTGTTAGAGGTAATACTCCTGAAGCACAATATAATGCTATTACAATTTCACATCCTTCTCGTGGACAATATGAATATAGATTTAAACCTTATCCCGGTAATTATATAACCAGAAACAACTTATTTAATAAGAATTTTAATTTGTTAGGCACTGATTCAAGTGGAGACGCAGCAGTTTATCACTTTTCAGGAAATACACCTTTTGGAACGTTTGATGTTGCTTTTTCAGGAAGTGAAACTTATTCAATTACTGAAACTGAGGCTTGTAATACTGAGTGGCAATTAGGTGCATCTTCTGTTAGCACAGCAGGATCAGTTACAGACGCAAGGCTTTCAGGCCAAACAAGTTGGTCAGAAAATCATGATTTCAATGGAGTGGATAGATCGTGTGGGTGGCAAGATCATGCAATTCATAAAGGACATAATCAAAATTACATAATTGTCTTACATAACTCAGTAACTTCTCCCGAATGGGCTGCGGGCAGAAGAGCAGCAGGACAAAAAGATTGGGTTTGGACGTTATATAGACCCGGAGGTTTGGCAAATGCTATCTCTAACGATTACTTTGGCAACAACACTGCTCTTTGGCCTACTGTTGAGTTTTGGGAAGAGGGGCCACCAGAGCAAAAATTTTGGCCCGCAGATCCTTCAGAGCATTATCATCCAAGCAACAACGTCAACCATTTTTGGGTTAGAGAACAGCGTTGGGTATGCAACGAAACTACACGCAATACATATACTCATTTCGATGGACCTGTTGAAGTGCAAGGCGGATCTGGCACTGGTTTATATGTCAATTTAAAAGTTGAAAAACAAGATGAAAATGAATTTTCTAGAGTTGGACAACCTGTTGTTTATCGTTACAGAGCAAGTTGGTCTATAGATTCAAGCAGAATAGGAAGCGGTTATGTAAACGGCGAACAGGTCAGAATCCCTTGGACAAAAGCAGATGGTTCGTCACAAAACATAAATGTAACTTTAACGGTTACTAATGTAAATATCATTACAAGATCTGCTCAAAACTTTAATTCTTATGATGCCTTAATAGATTGGAACGTATATGAAGGGGATGAAAATAGTAATCGCAACGACCCAGACCATGAAATTGTTTACGTGAATGAGATATTGCAGCCAGCAAATGAAACACAAGCTCCTGCTAAATATAGCAATTTAGCTTTTGCTGGAATCAGAATTAATAGCTCAAAAGAATGGACAAACTTTAGTCAGTTTTCCGCTTACTTCAAAAAAGGAATCGAGATTGAAAAACTAAACAGTAGTGGAAAAGGAGCTTCAAATTTATTTCCTGAAATTGCGTATGCCTTATTAACAGATACAAAGTTGGGTGCAGGTAAATTAGTAGGAGCAGATTCCGTGGATCGTGGTGCAATGGCTGATGCGGCTGATTTTTGCCACAAAAATAAATTTTATTGGGATGGAACTATTAGCAGCAAGTTGAACTTAAGAGATTTTATCTTTGAACACGCTGCTTATTGTTTGTTAGATTTTACAATAATTGGAGGTAAGTTTAGTCTTAAACCTTCTGTTCCTGTTAATAATAATAATGAGATTGATAAGAGAGAATTACCTGATATAAAATGTTTATTTACTGATGGCAATATTAATGATTTACAAGTTTCTTTTTTAAGTCCAGAAGAAAGACAAACTTTTAGAGCTGCTGTTCTTTACAGACAAGAAAAATCAAACGGGTTCCCAGAGACTAAATCTATTTTAGTTTCAGAAGCAATTGCAAATCACGACAGTGATCCTATTGAGACTTTTGATCTATCTGGCTTCTGTACGTCTAGACAACAAGCATTGTATTTTGCCTTTCACTCTATAAGGTCAAGGCGTTTAATTGACCACGGTTTAACTTTTAAGACAGCTCCTCAGTATGTTCTGGGTCTTGGTCCTGGCGATTATTTTAGATTGGTATCAGAGGCAACTCATACAAGTCGTTTTAAAAATGGAGCAAAGCTAGATAATGGAACAATTGTTAGCAAAGATAGCGTAAGCAATAGTGAGCAAGTGTATTACTGGAAACCTGGGACGGAAGGGGTTCAGTCTGGGACACTAGGTAGTGCTCCTAATGGTGTTTTGTTTACCGTCAAAAATACAACAACAGAAAATAAGGTTTATAAGTGTGAAACTATCACTTATGGTGATGATGGATTATTAGAAGTTTCTGGCAGTTTTACTCCAACCGAAAGCAACGGACAACTTTCTGTTATGCAAGATTGGGGATCATCTACAGGTCAACCTTCAAATTTCTACGTTATTGATTCCTAATGGCTACTGCAAGACTTTTCCCAACAATAAAACCAACTTCCAGAAGTTTTCAACCCGGAAAATATCCAAGCACAGAGTTTGAAGCTCTAAACGGAGTAAAAACTCATATTCGTTATGGAAATAAAAGAGTAAATGCAACACTAACTTTGGGGTTTTCTAATATTTCTGATGGTGCTGCTGGTCTGATCTTGGCTCATTACGATGATGTTATGGCTGATTATGACTATGTAAAATTCACTTCAGACAATGGAACCGCAGGAATTGTTGATCCTAATTCAGGTAATTTTTTAACTAAAGAAATTGCTGGAGATTCTGGAACAGGGGAAACTAGATTAGGTTTAAAATGGCGTTATTCTAAGCCTCCTTCTGTTACAAGTACTTTTAGAGGAAGGAGCAATGTGAGCTGTTCATTTGTCGCCTGTCTCGATTCCCCTTAGAATAAACGCAATGTTTTTGATTTGGAATTGTGGCTGGATTTTATAGCGGAAGAGATGGAGCCTTATACATAGGCACATCAACAACAAAAGCAGCAAAAGTCCAGAACTGGAGCTTTTCTTCTACTCAAGCAGTTTTAGAAACAACTGCAATGGGAGATACTGATAGAACTATTGTTGATGGGATTCGTAGTTACTCAGGAAGTGCAAGACTTTTTTATTACACAACTTCAGGTGGTTCAAACGTAAAAGATATTTTACAAAATTCAATCAAGAGAAGTTCTGGTACTGCTGGAGGTGATGGCGAGCAAACAGTAAGTAATGAAATCAAATTAAAGCTTGCTTGGCTAGATGGTTCAACGCCTAGATTTATTACGTTTGTTACTTATGTAACTGGAATAACTATGGGTGCTTCTATGGGTGAAGTTTCATCTGTAGACATTACTTGGGAAGCTAACGGCGCACCGATTGAAGATAGTCTTGCTACTGGAGCTGCTGCTTCTGGTTCTTAATGGGCGTTTATTTTGGTCAGAGTGGTGAGATTGTTTTAAAAAGAGATACTCTTCAATCTCCATTGCAGACAGTTTTAGATCCTTCGGATGTGAACACACAGACGAAGAGATTTAATGTTGACCATAGCTCTGGCTCGTTAATAACTGGAGATGAGGTAGAAATATCAACGGCTGACGGTTCCACATTAGAACTTGTATCAGGTCACAGCTTTCCAGATGGGAAATGGTTTGTAAATATTGATCCTGTAGGAGGTATTCGTTTATTTGATTCTTTCCCATTAGCCATTGAAGGTTTGACCGTTAATGCAAAAACGCTTGTAGCTCCTAGCAGTTCTAAAGATGTAATTCTACAGACTAGAAATGAACAGTTTAGGCACGTTGCAAATATTAAAGATTTTGAGATGACAACTAGCAGAGATCAAGTTGATTTAACTTCTGTAGGAGATGAATTTAAAAGTCAATATGAAGCTGGTTTGATTAGTGGTCAAGGTTCTATGAACTGTATTTGGGAGCATAGTTATGGAGCAAAAAATAGAGCTAATCAATATGGAACAGATGCAGAATTTCCTTTTTATCTAGCTCAATTAATTTTAAGAACACAGCAAGGGGCAGACTTTAGTGGAATTTTTTACATTTACAGAGATGGAACGTATCCAAGGAAAAACGTTTACTACGAAGCTGAATGTTGCGTAACGAATGTTGCTGTATCTGTTGCGGCGGCTGAAGTTATAGAGACTAGAATTGATTTTGTAACGAATGGAGTTATCGCTTTAAAAACAGGAGATACACCTGGATACCTTCTTCAAGAAGATGACGATAAGATCCTTCAGGAAAATGAAAGTCCCATATTGCTCGAACAGGTTTAAACTATTGCTATTGGTTTTTAGTTAGGAGTCAATGGCAGATCTCAAGATAACCTCGCTTCCCCCATTAGCGGAAGGCTCGATTCAAGCGACTGACGTGCTTGCACTTGCAGATTTAAGTGCAACTGAGACAAAAAAGGTCACTGTTAAAGACTTAGTAGCGGCTGCTGTTGTTCTACTTGATGCAAATGATATACCTGCGGCAAAGATAGCAACTCCTTTTGCTGCTAACTCAGTAGTAACTGCAACTATTCAAGATGATGCTGTTACTTCAGCAAAATTAGCAACTGATTCCGTAACTGCGGATGCCGTAGCTGCAAATGCTATTGGAGCAAGTGAACTAGCAGATAACGCCGTTGACTCAGGAGCTTTAGCTGCTAATTCTGTAATAACTTCTAAGATAACTGACTTAAATGTAACAGCAGATAAGCTTGCGAGTAACGCTGTAACGACTGTAAAAATACTCGATGCAAATGTAACTTATGCCAAATTAAACCTTACTGACGGCGATATTCCAGGTGCAAAGATTACAGGAAATTCTATAACAAATGCACAGATAGGAGCCAATGCTGTAGGGAGTTCTGAGCTTGCCGATGATGCCGTAGATACAGACGCTATTGCCGACTCTGCTGTTACTAATGCAAAATTAGCAAACTCATCTGTAAGTCTTGGCGGGATCAGTATTTCACTGGGGGCGACAGATGCTACTCCAGCATTTAACCTTTCTGATGCAACAAACTATCCAGCAGCTTCTTTGTCTGGAACTGTTAGCAATGCTCAATTAGCAGGAAGTATTACTGGAGATAAATTAGCTGACTCAACAATTGGAGCAGGAAAACTAAACCTAGCTGATGGATCTATAAGCGGAGCAAAGATAACAGGAGATTCGATAACTGCGGCACAAATAGGGGCTAATGCTGTAGGAGCTTCAGAACTAGCTAATGATGCTGTAGACACTGCTGCAATCGCTGATGATGCTGTTACTAATGATAAATTAGCAAACACATCTATAAACCTTGGAGGAGTCTCAATAGCCCTTGGTGCAACTGACACTACTCCAGCATTTAACTTAACTGACGCTACAAATTATCCGGCTTCTTCTCTATCTGGAACGATTACTAATGCACAATTAGCGGGAAGTATTACTGGAGATAAGTTAACTAATGCAACCGTTACTTATGCCAAGTTAAATATATCTGACGGCGATATAGCAGGAGCAAAGATCGCTGGAAATTCTATAACTGCGGCACAAATAGCAGCAAACGCCGTAACTGCTTCAGAGTTGGCTGATGATGCCGTAGATACTGATGCTGTTGCTGACGCTGCCATCACTTCGGCAAAGATAGCTGCAAATACAATTACGGCTGGAAACCTAGCTGCAAATTCGGTAGGAGCAAGTGAGCTAGCAGACAACGCTGTAGATACTGCGGCGGTGGCAAATGGAGCCATTACAAGGGACAAGATTGCAGACGGAGCGATAAACGCAGCAAAACTTGATGGAACTATTTCAGCAACATCTATTGGTGACAATACAGTTACAAGTGCAAAGATAGCCGCCAATGCTGTAGGAGCTGCTGAACTAGCAGATAACGCTGTAGATACTGCTGCTGTTGCTAACGCTGCTATCACCAATGACAAGGTAGCGAGTGGAATTAGCGGAACAAAAATAGGTGATGGAACAATTACTGCTGCGAAGCTAAACACAAGCAATATTGATAGATCCTTAAACGTAGCAAGTGGAAACCTTGGAATAAATAATTCAATAACAGCAGGAACTCGCTCTGGGATCACATATAACGCACAGGGCTTGATAACCGCTACAACCGCATTGGTATCAGGAGACTTACCTATAGCAACTTCTAGTGCTGTTGGTGGCGTGTCTGTTGGGACTGGATTAAGTGTTAACGGAGCAGGTGCTTTATCAATTACAAATTCAATAACAGCCGCATCAATTAGTGGGATCACATATAACGCTCAAGGCCAAATCACTTCGACTACTGCACTGGTCGCTGCTGATTTACCTGTTGCAACCACGAGTGCAAAAGGAGCCGTACAGATTACATCTGGAGGAGGTTTAACTGTTGATGGTTCTGGTAATTTAATAACGGCAACAAGTGGAGTTAGTGCTGGTACTTATCAATCGGTTACTGTTAATAATAAGGGTGTAGTTACAGCAGGAGCATCCTTAACTGAAGGGCAAATTCCATCACTTCCTGCAAGTAAAATAACAACAGGAACCTTAGACGCTGCAAGGATTGGAGCCGATACTATTGATTCATCTAAACTTAGCAATTCATCAACAACGATAATACAATCTATAGCTCAATTAGGTTATCCAACAGCAGCCTTTACTGGTCAACTTCTCTTTGATCCAATTGCTGAAGATGCGTTCTTGTGGGACGGGAACGCTTGGAATCCGATCACCACTTTAACAAAAGGAGCCTTGGTTCGTCTTGGTACATACGATGCTTCGCAGAGCGAAGTAAGTCATGTAACAAGTGCTGGATCTGCTGCTGGTTTAACAGTTGGTGCTAATCTTCCTGCTGCTAGTTCTGCGGTGGACGGCGGATACGTTGTTGTTTCGGTTCAAGGCACACCAAGCGGGGTTGCAGGAATAACTAGCATCCTTAAGCCACCCGACTACTTACTTGGAGTAACAAATAGTTCTGGATCAAACTGGGTAGAAATAGATCTATCTGAAACCGTTGCCTCGCAGACTGCCAATCAAATTGGCTACACGCCATATGGACAACTTCAATCCACTAATGTTCAAGCAGCGATAGACGAATTAGAGACAGAAAAAGTCGCAAAAGCAGGGTCAACAATTACTGGAGAATTATTAATTGGAAACACTGGAAGTCTTGTTTTTGAAGGAGCAACTGCGGACGCATTTGAGACACGATTAACAGTACAAGATCCAACCACTTCGGACAAAGTAATAACCCTGCCGAATGTAACTGGAACAGTAATTACAACTGGAGATACTGGAACTGTCACTGGAACAATGCTTGCCAATGACACAATTCAGAATGTCGATATAAAAAGTGACGCTGAAATTGCGTTTACAAAGTTAGCCGATTTAACTTCTGCTCAAATCCTTGTAGGTAACGCATCAAACAAGGTAGCAGCAGTAGCAGTTACAGGAGACATAAGCATAAATAATGCAGGCCTTACAGCAATTGCGACAGGTGTAATTGTTAACTCAGATATATCAAACTCTGCTGCAATTACAGGTTCAAAAGTTACTACTGGAACGACAAGTGCCGTTGGTGTTCTTCAATTAACTGACTCAACTTCAAGCACAAGTGCAACAACAGCAGCCACACCTAACGCTGTTAAATCTGCTTTTGATTTAGCTACAACCGCTAATACCACAGCCGGAAATGCCTTGGCAAAAGCTGGTGGCACAATGACCGGCAATTTGATTATTGATAACGCAAAAGAGTTACGACTAAGTGAGGCCGATTCGGATGGAGCACATTACTCAGGTTTTAAAGCTCAAGCTCAGTCAGCAGATATAACTTATACCCTTCCAGCAACAGCACCTACAACAGGTCAAGTGCTCAAGGCTGGATCGACTGCTACAACTCTTGAGTGGGCTGCTGATTCTGCTACTGACGCAACCAAACTTCCGTTGGCTGGCGGCACAATGTCAGGTGCTCTCAATATGGGAAGCCAAAATATTACAAATGGTGGAACAATCACAGGAACATTTGTAGGAGATATTACTGGGGATGTAACTGGCAATGCAGACACCGCTACAACACTTGAAACAGCAAGGACAATTGGAGGAGTTAGCTTTAACGGAAGTGCAAATATAAATCTTCCTGGTGTTAATGCTTCTGGAACGCAAGACACTTCTGGTAATGCTGCAACAGCAACGAAATTTGCTTCAAGTGTAAATATTGGCGGAGTTGCTTTTGATGGGTCAGCAAGCATAAATCTTCCTGGCGTTAACGCTACTGGAAATCAAGACACAACAGGTAATGCGGCAAGCTTTACGGTTACAGCTAATAACTCAACAGATGAAACTGTTTATCTGTTATTTGCTGATGGAGCAACAGGATCACAAGGAGCAGAATCAGACACAGGTTTAACTTATAACCCTTCAACTGGGTTGTTAACTTCGACAGGATTTAGTGGAGCTGGAACTTCATTAACAGCTTTAAATGCAAGTAACTTATCTTCAGGAACAGTAGCCACAGCAAGATTAGGAACTGGAACTGCAAGTAATTCTAATTTCTTAAGAGGAGACAGTACTTGGCAAACAATAGATTTAACGGCTCTTTCTGCAAGCAACTTAACCTCTGGCACTGTTCCAGATGCAAGATTTCCTGCAACACTTCCTGCTGCTAGTGGTGCAAATCTAACTGCTTTAAATGCTTCAAACTTAAGTTCTGGAACGGTTAATGTTGCAAGACTTGGATCAGGAAGTTCTGTAAGTACCAAATTCCTAAGAGGAGATAATACTTGGCAAACAATTTCTGCTACTCCAGAAGGAACAGCAATACTTTCAACAGGTGAATCAGGCGGCACAAAATTCCTAAGAGAAGATGGTGACGGTACTTGTTCTTGGCAGCCTGTAGTAACTTCTGCTGCTGGATCTAATACTCAAGTTCAATTTAATAATTCTGGATCATTTGCAGGATCAAGTTCATTAACTTTCAACTCTGGAACTGGTGCGTTAACTGCTACTTCCTTTGTTGGAAATGTCACAGGAAATTTAACTGGAACGATCCAAACTGCTGCTCAAGCAAATATCACTTCTCTTGGAACATTAACTGGCTTAACTGTCGATGGAGATTTACAACTTGAGGGAGATAGCAACAAAGACTTGTTATGGGATAAATCAGATGGTCGATTAGAAGCTGCCAATGGAACAATTGTAAGTTTTGGTAATACGAACGACTTACAAATTTACCACCAAGGAAATGGTGTAGGAAACGCATACATTACAAACACTGCTGGATGGTTAGTAGCTCAAGGTAATCAAGTATCAATAAACACTGCTGCAAATAACTACATGGGTAGATTTGAAGCAGCTTCAGTTGGTTTATATTCTGGTGGAACTGAACGTTTACAAGCAAACAGTACAGGAGTAGCGGTCACAGGACACTTAACTTTAGGTGATCAAGAATATGCAAAATTCGGGGTAGGTGCTGATTTAACTGTTGGGCATAATAATTCTACAAATATCAATTTTGTCGAATCTAATCTTTCTCCTTTAGTTCTTACGACTGCTAGTGATAATCCTGTAAAGCTAGAACATTCAGGATCAGTAAAACTTGCAACCAGTTCAACTGGAGTAGCAGTTACAGGAGGGTTAACAGTAAGTGGAGATCTCACAGTCAGTGGTACGACAACAACAGTTAATAGCACCACAGTTGAGGTAGCTGATAAAAATATAGAACTTGGCAAAGTTTCAAGTCCTAGTGATACTACCGCAGATGGAGGGGGCTTAACCCTCAAGGGCAGCAGCGACAAGACATTTAACTGGGTTAATTCAACAGATGCTTGGACATCTTCAGAACATATTCAAGTTGCTAGTGGTAAGACATTTATTGGAGATGGTTCAACCTTAACTGCATTAAACGCTTCAAACTTAGCTACTGGAACAATTGATCCCAACAGGACTCCTAGTGGTATCAAGATAACTAATACAAATAGTGATGCGACATATTTCCCAGTATTGATTAGTGGTGCTGCATCTAATAACTCCACTGTATATACAGATGGTGGTCAACAACTTTCGTACAACACTTCAACAAATGTATTAACAGCAGGAACATTTAGCGGATCGGGTGCAAGCTTAACTTCATTAAACGCATCAAACTTAGGATCTGGTACAGTCCCAACAGCGAGACTTGGAAGTGGTACAGCTTCTAGCTCTAACTTCTTAAGAGGTGATAACAGTTGGCAAACCATTGACTTAACTAATTTAAGTGCAAGTAATTTAACTTCGGGTACTGTTCCTGATGCTCGTTTCCCATCAACACTTCCAGCAATTAGCGGTGCAAACTTAACCAACGTCAACGCAACAACTCTTGATTCTATTGATAGCGGAAGCTTCTTAAGATCGGACGCTAATGACACTATGTCAGGCGAATTAACTTTTACGTCAAGTGGGAGTTATCCAATTGATATAAATGGTTCTAGTAACGCAAAAATAGTTCTTAGAGGTTCACAAACTCCTTATATACAATTTAGAGAAAGCAATACGGATAAAGCATATATTCAATGGGACTCAAATGGTTTCCTCCTATTAAGGAATCAAGAAGATAGTGCTGAATTACGAATAAAAGACGATATTACCTTTTCTTTAGATGCTGGTTCAACTAACTATAAAGTTTGGCACGCTGGGAATGATGGTGCTGGTAGTGGATTAGATGCCGATATGGTAGATGGTGTTCAACTTTCAGGCTTATTAAGATCAGATACTGCTGATACTGCTACTGGGGACATCACCTTTAGCGGTGGTGCTGGTGCGGCAAGTGTTGCTGCTGGTAGTGATATTCGATTTGGGCATGGAAGCTGGACTGGAGAGGCTACAAAAATACAAGGCCACTCAAATTGGCTTTATCTGCAAGGTGGTACTAATGGTATTTACTTTAGATCTAATGCTGGTTCAAATAGATGGCGTATAGACAGTTCGGGTCACTTCGAGCCTGATAATGATAATGCTTATAACATAGGAGATACTTCTAATAGAGCAGCCAATGTATATGCAGTCAACTTCCACGGTGATGGTTCAAACCTAACCAACCTTCCTGCTGCTGTTCCTAGTTACGCTGGTCTTTTAAAATACTTCTAAAGGTGCTAAACGTAGATCCAATGCTAATATCTAATCAGATTGACAATGAACTGGTGAAGATCTATGGCTGATGTAGTACATGAGTTTTATAGCCAAAAAGGATTAACCTACAGCGATATCGTTAATGGTGTTAACATTGCCTCAACCACTGGTTCTCAGACAGCAGTTGTTAGAGATGTTGCTATAAAAACCACAGCAAATAAAAAAGTAATTTTAACAGTTGATGATATTGAAATTGGAAATACCTCTGAAACGGTAACGCTGTCTGGAACTGAATTATTGAAATCTAGTCAAAATTTAAAACTTAAACCTGGATTAGAGTTAGCTTGGACAGGACTGATTTGTAATAACCAAGGGTATCATGCAACTGAAAAACAATATTGGAAAATAAAAACATCACAATATTTTGCTCCCCCTGTTGATCGGACTGATGATACTCAACGTGCATTATTGCAAAGGTCAGACTATAACGATACGCAAGGAACATGGCGTTCAGGCGGTGGTCAAATTCCTAGTATTCCTTCTGGTTTTTCTAACCAGTTATGTATTTGGCCTGCTTCAAATATGTTTGGGAAAGATATACATGATTTATATTTTTCAAGGTATAGAAATTCTGCTAAGTCTAATAATGGTAACAATCAATTATATTATTACGATGATTCGGCAGGTAGTTCATCGCTAGTAGCAGCAGAAGAAACAGACAGAAGAGGTTGGTGTTCAGGAACCAGTAATAGATATTTAATTAGACCATTTACATCTGGAAATAATATGACAAAGTTTGATGTTTACGACACTCATACCAACACCTATACCCACGATAGGATGTGTCGAAATTACAATAATACAAGTGACAGTAGCATGTCATATTATAGCAATGAAGGTTCTCAGATCAGCATTATCGATCAATATGTGTTTGTAAAACATGTACATATGTCTAGTAATTATGGTGGCACCCATTGTACCTTAATGGATATCACAACAGGCGCACATATTTCATGGAATAATCATGATGAATGGGCAAAAGCTTTTTGTTCTCAAAATAGTAGTTACAGAAACAATAAATCATATGCACAGATAGCTAAAGATACAAATGGAACCTATTATGTTTTATGGATGTTTACAAGAGATAGCAGCCAATCACAAGTTGAGTCAGGAGTACAAGTTATTGAATTAGGAGCAACGCCAGGTGCTTTAATTTCAGGAAATCAAGGTGGGTCTACTTATCCCGCATTGCTTTATAGATTTGCAGATGACAATGTTACTTGGACTAATTGGAAATTGTCGAATACTAATATGAGTACACAGTATGGCTGGAACTCAGGTTTTCATCCTTTTAAACGCATGACTCCTACTGATTCAGGAGCTAGGTATTGGCTATGTCACACCAGATATGGCGCATGGGTTATTGATTTAGAAGAACTTCCTACTGGTACTTATGGAAGAGCAGGAAATGATCACGATACAAACATGGAAATAAAACGATTACGTTGGCAGAATAGTAGTGGTAGCAATTCTCTTACTCCTGGTGCATTTGGAACTGATTGGAAAATGGAAACAATGAGTTTAGACTATAATGGAACTGAAGCGTCTAGTGCTTATGGTACGTTTGACGTTCGTTGCACTGGTATTCTTTCTTCTTAATTAATTATGGCGTTAACAGGTGGAGGAGGATCAGGAGGATCAGGAGGCACTAGAGGTTCGCTTTCTGATGCTCCGTATCAAGCTGGAACTCAAATATGTATTGATAACACTAGCAGCAGTAACAACGTGACTGTTTACACAGTTCCAGCAGGTAAGAAATTCATTGGAATGATTCAAAGGAATCAATACTTTGAATTTACAGTAAACGATGTAGTTGCACCTGCTTATATCAATGGACTTTACGGTTCTAGTAGTACTCTGTACTCTATTCCATATACGGATCAGCATTTAGTAGCTGGTACTGTAATTAAGAAACATGGGGCAAACAGTTCCCATCTCAGGCTAGTAGGAGTCGAATCTGATGCTTAATTCTAAAATCAACCAAGGCGAGCTTGACAAAGCAACCCTTACGGTTACGGTGTCTGACGATTTTGAGTCTGCATGGATAGCAACTCAAGAAGATGGGACAACAAAATGGGAATGTCATATGCCTGACTACGACCCAGAAACCCGTGAACCTTTTACTACTAAAGAAGAAGTAGAACCTGCTTTAAAAGAAAAGTTACGAGCAAATCCAAATTATTGGGAAAAATATAAAACAGCCGAGGAATGGAAAACTTTTAATACTCCAATAGAGTCCACGATTGTAAGAAGTAAAAGAGATGACCTTTTAAATAAATACGAATGGACAGTCAATTCACCAGATCTAACAGATGATAAGAAAGCAGAATGGAAAACTTACAGACAAGCTTTAAGAGATTTGCCTGACCAAAGTGGATTCCCTTGGGAAGCTGATGGAATGACTTGGCCTACAAAACCAACATCTTAGTGTTAGCCGAAAGGGTAGGGGATAGACAGTAGGTTTATAATTTAGGAGAAATGTATTATTTTTATGGCTGACCGTATTGCTCTTGCACAAGAAAAGGAAAATTTAGGAAAACAGCAGCAGGAAATTGTAGATAGCTACAATGAACAGGTAAAAGGATTGCTAGGAGACTTACCTGCAACAACCCAAGCCAAGCTTGATTCTTTAAACAAAAGAGTCGGAGAAATAAATGCAATTCTCTTAGAAGACATAGATAAAGAAGCTGGCATTGGTGGTGAGGCTTGCCCTGCATGATAAAAATTATTACTTGGATTAACTTTGCTGCGTTCATTTTGGGCGTAGCAGGGTTAGGTGGAGCGTTTCTTTTTAGATCAAAAATCTTTGATGCTGTCCTAGATGGTGTTAAGAAAGAACTTCCTGCTTTAGTCGGAGACGCTATGCCATCAATACCAAACGTTCCATCATCAACAGGATCTGTGCTTCCTTTTAAATGATTCAATTTAAATCGTTTAACGGCCTGACTTCTCTTGTTCTGGGCGGTGGTTTAATTGCTACTAACTTTATGAGCCTTAACCTTTTGGCTCGTAAAGATTCTGGCATACCAGACATCGCCAAGCTTTCTAATACTCCTTACAGCTCAATTCAAATTAGAAGCGAGACTGGTGCTGATGGTGCTGAAGAATGGAGTTTTGCCAGCCGTCAACATGATCCTAAAACTATGCTTGCTTATGAAAGCAGCGAATCTCCTACGTTTAATGGTGGTGTAAAGACTAAGCATATTCATAAAGAATCTGTAGCCCAGTTTGCAATTTATCCAAAAGGAGAGAATGGGACACTAAGTCAAAAGCAGATTGAATGTATCGAAAAGATGGCTCAAGGTCGTTCTAATGGACAGTTAATTGCTGATAGTGCAAGTGTTCAAGTGACTCCAGCTATTGCAAGTGTTCCTGTGGTAGGACCAGTTTTGGCAGGTATTTTCTTTGGACAAGCTAGAAAACAAGTTGGCAGTCTTGCAAGTGATGTTGCTGGTCAATGGAACGACTGCTAATATATTTTTACTCCGATGATTCGACCTCCTGCGGGAATAGAGCTAAGTCGGTAGATGCGATTTTTTCACACCAGTTAAATACACCGAGAAGCAGTGCGTCTGTTATCCGTCAATGTTTAGCTGACAATCGGTCACTTCAGAACCCTCTAGTTTGCTTACTGCTAGGGGGTTTTGTTGTATGGAATTAAATCCTCCTTTTATAAACGAGCCAAAGGTTAAAGATTTACCAGAACTAACAATAATTCCTCCTGCTGAGATAATTCCTCCGACTACTTTTGGTGAACTGCCGTTTGGTTTCGTTCCTGTTATTGATTTGCCTTGCGTAGTAGCAAGAGATAAAAGGACTGGGACTGGTAGCGAAATGTTTAACGTAGATCCTAGAAATAATTTTGTGCTATGCGATCATGCTCCAGCAATGTATATAGCTCCTGATGTTTATGCCGATATACAACCACCAAAGGCTGACCAACCTGTTGAACTTTTAAATGCGTTAAACGATGTAGGAGAGGAAGTGAAAAAGGATGATGGAAAAAGTGACGAGAAGGGCGATTCCAATGTAGGTCAACAAAATTTTGATACCTCAAATATTGATGGACAGTTTATTGCAGAAGTTTTACCCTGCCCACCATTAGATACACTTGCTAAAACTCCTATTGGTTCGTTAGGTAAAGGCGGCCTCGCAAGGATTAAAGGTTGGAGAAGAGATCAGATTACAAATAAATGTGAAACGGTGTGGGAAGGTTTAAACCCATTAGAGATAGCAGGTAACTACGCTCCTCCTGTCCCATTATTAGTTTCTACAAGTGCAATAGCTGTGACCAGTATTCTTGCTGTTGGTACGTTGCAACCTTATATAAAAATCGTACAAAAACAGATACAAAAACAAGTCAAAAAAAGATCTAAAAAACTTGCAAAAAGTTTATTTAAGAAGAAGGAGAAGTTATTGTCCCTTTCTGAAAGGAGAAAGGCTCAGAGGGATCTTCGGAAATAGAGTGAGTATGGTCTATTAACGTATTAGGTTTTGATACAAGTTCTATGTCAGCACAAAGGACTTCGTACTTAGTTCCTTTCTTAAACCTAACTCCGTTTTGCAGGAGATCTGCACAATGTTTTGCTCTTCCTAATTCATAAGATAATCTGGCATCTTCATGTTTTGCCTGTAAAAGGTTTACTAAATGCACTTGCGATTTACGGCAATTGCGTACACTTTTACGATCTAGATTAATATTCCAGCTCAAGCTAATTCCTGGTGAAATTGCAAAATTTGTCTTCTCGAATCTTTCTACTGTTCTATATCCACGAATCAATGTCGGGTCGTCAGTTTCTCCGTCACCTATTTCATTCCCGTTCTCATCAAAAGCACCTTTTACATCCTTAGTTGAATAGATAGGCTCAAGGAAACTGTCAATCTTAGGTAGCCCTCCAGAATAATTACCAGTAAGAAAAGGTTGAATAACTAAGGTATCACCTTGGCATTGGACTTGATTTAATGATAATGTATTTGTAAATTGTTTAGATGGCATATTCATTACACCTAGATTTGTAACAGATCCCGATGAGTTGGAAATTGGATTATTAGTCATCGTAGTATCTGCAATTACAGGACTATTTATTAACAATAGTGCTGCAAATAAATATCTCTTCATTGAGTAAATGTTGACATAGTTTCGGTGACAGATTCGGTAATAATATCTCTATTTATTCTTGTAAAACTCTTGAGTCCAGGTCCGTGATAGCTTTCTATTAAATTCGTCGCTGCTCCTTGAGTGTGCATAGTAACCGTAGGTTTAGAATTAAGGTCAATCCCATGATGAGTAGTAGTAACTCCATCTACAACGTGGCTCCCTGTGGTAACGGTGGTGGGTAATAAATCTCCTTGAATATTTAAATTTGTTCCTCCTACTGAATATTCATAGCCAGTAGAATATGTCCACTGTTCTATAAGTTCTGTGGTATTTTGTTTGCTTTCTGTTCTTGCTGTGGTCGATCCCGAATTAAATGATGGAATGACTGGGACTGCTTGTGCTGGAAGGGATATAAAGGCTATTAATAATAAATAACGCATTAGTCACCTATCGACAATGCACTTGTAATTGAACCAGTTACGCTAGTACCAGATTTACCAGGAGTAAGTCCAATAGTTCCACCAGATACGCTGGTAATTGTTGCAGCTAATCCAGTGTTATCTCCACCAGTATATGTAATCGTATCTCCCAACATTGGAAGACTTCCGACTGCACCAGAGCTTAAAGTTGTAGCACTTGGAACATCATCACCTTGAATAAATGTTTCGCTAAAAGTTGTAGCTGCACCGGCGGTCGTCTGGGTATAAGAACCTGAGCCATGCGTTGCAGCGACTCCTGTTAGAGAGTTATTTGATGATGCTGGAACGTCTAAATGTCCCATCGTTCCGGCTGTTACTCCAGAGCTACTCATTGAATAAGTTGAACCTATTCTTTTTGCATGAGAATACGATCCATCAACAGAAGCTTGAGCTGTAGCTGTGATTTTATGGGTGATGCCTCCTGAATAGGCTGGTGTTGCTAATAAAAGCAAGAGGGGAATAAAGCGTTTCATAAGTAGGCTTTTGAAATCTGTGCTAGTAATCCTAATAATGCCAGAGCAGCACTAACAACTGCGGCAGCTTGGAATACCCTTTTCTCTAAAAGTCTTACTCTATCTTCTAAATCTCCTATTTTTTCTTCTGCTCTTTTGAGCTTCATTTCTGTGCAGACAATTCGAGTTTCTTGTCTTGCGTCAATAGAAAGATCTTCACTCATCATGTCAACCTCCCACTTTGAGGATCAATCTCCTTTCCAGAAACAGGATCAATCTTCGGCTTGTCTGGTACGAGTTTGATCGGAGTTTCAACTTTTATGATTGTATAAGGTACTCCATTACTAAACCCTGCGGCTGCTTCTGCTTTCTTTTTTTCTTCATCAGCTTTGTAAGTTCCATCACCTCTTTTCTTTGCTGTCTCCAGGCCAAAACTGGCAAGTGCTCCCGTGAACACGCTTGCTATGAACGTGGGGTCGATCCTTTCTTGTTTACCTAAACCAGGCAATTCTACATAGTTTAAAGTTAATATAAACCCACTCCAAATCACAACTCCCAAACGTACAAATGTAGACAAGACTTGCAGTTGTTCTTCTTTATCATCCAAGCCCTCCTTTAGTTTTTGCAGAGGATTTTTCTTTTTTGGATCGTCTGGTTTTGTTTCGGCCATACGGAAAAACTAGAAAACATAACTACATTAGACATAAATGGATAAAAAGTAATGAAATTCCTTTCTCAGCAGCAAAAGGAAGTAATAGCCAAGGCTCATGGGATAACTGTTGAATCAATTAATAAGAGAATAGAAATATGGAGTGTAATCAACGATCCAGATACCTCTAAACCTGACTTAGTAGAGGCTCAGAAGCAATGGATTAGTATTCAGCAAGGATATTGGCCTAATGTAAATGTCTGAAATTGCTGCTGCTTTAATTGGTGCTATGGTGTCAGCGTTGCTGATGGTCTTAGGAAACCGATCCAACAAAAGACAAGGCGACATCCGAGAAATTTTTCACCGTTTGAACGCTATAGATAAAGAATTAGTACGGCTTGATTCAACTAGACCAAGGAATTGGAGAGGGCAGTGAAAAACCCCTAGCTTCCTCTAAAAACTAGGGGCTTCTCTGTTACATCAAGTCCCACCTCGATGGTTAACAAAAATATTTTAATCACTTTTACAGAAATGAACAATGAAAAAACTACTTTTCAGCAGCGACCGAGGGAAACGCTTTACCCTTTGGGTACTTGAATCAGCTACAGAACAAAGTAACAACAGTCTTACACCAGAAGACGTTGACTTTATAGAGGCTAGACTATGGCCTAATCGGACATTAAAACTTCAATGAGCATGTATAAGACCGAATGGTTAGAAGAGGATCGTCAGAGAGTCATGAACATGGAACGCTGGTATATCCTTGATGGTCGTCATAGACCTGATCATCCTCAACATGGGATCTATACTGGTTTATCGGAAAAAGCAAATGACCTCGACAGCTTTGACGGAATTGTGTGACTGTCCTCATTGCAAAGAACTAAGAAGGCAACAAGCTAGGCATGGAAAGTGGCAAGAATTATTGCTACATATAAATAAAAACAATGAAAAAGGCAGAGACTCCTCTTGATTTTTCTTTTGTCTTAGAACTAGCTCAACCTCCTAGCTTGGAAGACGAGCTTCAATTAGAAAAAGAAATTAGATCCATTAAAGCCTCTCATGATATTGAACAAGTAAAACAATATGCAGAAGATACTGCTAGACAAAATCATCATCAAAGTATTTTTATTGCTGGATGTCTTAATAGGATTGCTGAATTACAAACAATGGTTGTTAAACAGCAAACTGCAATAGCACAAAAAAAGCCTACGTTGCTTCAAAGAATATTAAAGTTACAATAAGTTTGGAGTCTTGATGATGCTCCACTTCGAGAAGACAAGACCTCTTGCATCCGATCCCCAGTGCAAGAGGTTTTGTTGTCTATGCAGACTGTATAAATTTAGCGTTTCGTCCAGACCCTATCCACCTTATTTCTTGATCTGAAACAGGAATTTCAGGTTGTTGAGTTGAGTACCAACGATAATCGCAAATAGGACACCACCTACGTCTAATCGTAACCTTATCAGACGTGCGTTTAGTCAATACAACCCTTGTCCTAGCGTTGGCACATCTAGGACAGTCTGCTTGGATTTTATTGATCATTATGGAGCTGGAACCAATATATGTTGTGCGTGTTCTGATGTTCTACCGTCAGGCCACTTGATTGTGTAGTAACAACTTGGACGTTTTCTGCTATTCAATTTTTCCTTCATGTCCACAACTGTTCCGGCAGTGGAGTCTATCGTTAAAGAGATTCCTCCTGTGTTCCTTTTTTTATTAACACGGTCATTAATTTTGAACCTCGGTGTTGCTGGCATTAGTTTTTTGTAAGTAAATTTGTACGAGTTTTTTCTTGCTGTAATGGGTTGTTGTCCCAGCTAGTAATCTTAATTCCCTTGCTGTACGAGTTTCAAGGAATCTTGCAAAACCTTGATATGGTTTAGGACTTCTATA
>VTLG01015725.1_pt1 | contig 32107 bp, 27 predicted proteins | sample 4694571 | NCBI WGS metagenome assembly VTLG01 (sample SAMN12604809, study PRJNA352737) | marine metagenome | biome: ENVO:00000447; feature: ENVO:00000209|ENVO:00000569|ENVO:01000036; material: ENVO:00002151; isolation source: viral sequences binned using virsorter ...
TTCCAGATGTGGCCCCTTTGACGGAGGAGGTCCACCTGATAAAACAAGAACTCGAAGACAACGATATCAGCAAATTGCAAGGAAATCTCGCAACTTTACAGGCTAATCTTCAGACAATAATGCAGCAACAACAGCAATTACTGCTTATTCAAGAAAGAGTAGTAGAGGCAGAAAAAACTGTTACTGAGATGGAAACAGAGGTAGAAAAAGCAGAACTCGCTGTTCAACGTATTGATAAGTTTGATGAGTATTTAAAAACTCTTGAAGATAAATTCAAGAAAATTGATAAAGAGATAGACGATCTCTGGGAGGGCTTAGATGCCCTAGCAAACCCTTTAGGGTAGGAGTGAAATATGGTAGATATGGTACAAAAAGCAGAGGGCTGGATTGTCTATGATGAAAATGGCCGTCATGTGTATGCTACGGAAGCAGAAGCAAAAAATCATGTAGCTCATGTAGCTACTGCTACTGAACCTGTTAAAGAAGAAGTAGAGGAAGAGTAAGTGGCTGTCCGTCGCAAGAAAAGGGCGGCCAAGAAGAAAAAGCCGATACCCACAAATAAAAAACTTTACGCGAGAGTAAAAGCTCAAGCGAAGCGGAAGTTTGCTGTGTATCCTTCCGCGTATGCAAATGGTTGGCTTGTGAGAACTTATAAAGCCAAGGGCGGTAAATACCGCATGGGATAAAACTATGCCTTATCATCACGGAAAGAAAAAGCCTATGGGCAAGAAGAAGCCTAAGAAAAACGGCAAGAAAAAGAAAGGTTTAACAGCCAAGCAAAAGAAGCTACCACCCGCTTTACAGAAAGCAATTCTGAAAAAGCAAAGAGGCGGTAGATAATGAGAAAAACTTATCGAGGTAAAAAAGCACCAAAAGGATATCACTTTATGAAAGGTGGTAGACTTATGAAAGATTCTGCTCACAGAAAGAAAAAGAAAAAGGGCAAGAGGAAAGGCTGAGGGAGATAACTATGTCAAAGCCTCGTGGAGGTTTAACAAAATGGTTTAAGGAGAACTGGGTTGATCTAGGACGACCAAAAAAGGGCGGCGGCTTTGAAAAATGTGGCCGAACTAAGTCAGGATCAAAAAAGTATCCTAAATGTGTACCTGCTGCAAAAGCAGCTCGTATGACTCCTGCTCAGATAAAGTCTGCGGTTCGTCGAAAGCGAGCCGCAGGCAATCCTGGTGGTAAACCACGTAATGTAAGTACTTTCGTAAAAAAGAGGAGACAAAAACGTGGCGGTAAGAAAAGGTAAAAAGAAAGATCCAAAGGTTGGTACAGGAAAGAAACCAAAAGGATCTGGTCGTCGTCTTTATACAGACGAGAACCCAAAAGATACTATACGAATTAAATTCGCAACAGTAAAAGATGCAAAATCAACTGTAGCTAAAGTCAAAAGAGTTCGTAGGTCTTACGCAAGAAAGATTCAAATTCTAACTGTAGGAGAACAGAGAGCAAAGGTTATGGGTAAGAAAACGGTTGCTTCTGTTTTCAAACAAGGCAAAGCGAGTATAAGAAATGCCAGGAATAAGCGTAGTAAACGCACCCGGTCTAAAAAAAGAGGTTAGACGCAGGAGAAAAAAGAGGAGAAGACGTGCCCGTAAGAAAAGTAAAAGGCGGTTATAAGTGGGGGTCTTCAGGCAAGACGTATAAAAGAAAGAAAGATGCCATGAAACAGGCTCGAGCTATCTACGCGAGTGGGTACAAAGGAAAGAAACGTGGCTCACGGAAAAAGAACAAAAAGTCTTCTTAAAAAACATAAGTTAAGAGGAGTAAACAAGCCAAAGCGTACACCAGGACATAAAACAAAGTCTCACATGGTTTTAGCACAGGTTGGGCATAAAACTAAACTTATTCGTTTTGGTCAGCAAGGAAAGAAAGTAGGAACACTCTCAGGAACAGCAGGAAAACCTAAAAGAGGAGAGAGTGCTCGTATGAAAGCAAAACGTAAGTCTTTCAAGGCTCGTCATGCAAAGAACATCGCCAGGGGTAAGATGTCAGCAGCTTGGTGGGCAAATAAGGTAAAGTGGTAAATGATTATTGAGTCAGTTGCAGCAGCGGGAATGCTGCTACAGCAGATTAATTCGGTGATCCAGCAGGTGAACGAAGGCAAGGCCAATGTTCAACACGCGATGGCACTTGTATCAGATTTTGGAGAAGCCCTAAATCAGTTTGAGGTTAATCGTAAAACTGCTACATTTAATGCTTTATCTACAAATGATATTCTAAAGCTGCAAATGCTACGAAGATCACAGGAGAGATACCAATATGATCTTAGACAACTCCTACTAGTAGCAGACCCAAAGCTGTTAGAGGATTATGATAAGGCAATTAGAAAACAGTCAGAAGATCGAAAAGCATATGCAGCTATGATAAAAAGAAAACAGCAACAAAAACAAAAGCTCATACAACAAATACTAGTAGGCGGAACTACTTTAATTATTGGGGGTGGTGCAGCTTTAGGACTAATATTTTTAGTTATAAAAGCATTCGGATAATGAATAAAAAACTAGAGAGGGACTCTGAGTATGCACAATATGATACGGATGGGGACGGTGTTGTCACTGACGATGAACTAGAAACAAGCAAAGAACTACAGGAGTTAAAACTAGCTCATGACAAAGCAGATGCACAACGAGCAATGGCTTGGTTTGCTCTATTTGGAATGCTTCTCTATCCCTCTCTAATCGTGATCTGCTCTTTTATTAATTTAGATACTGCAGCTTCCATACTAGGAGATATAGCAAGCGTATATTTTGTAGCAATCGCGGGTTTAGTCGCAGCATTTTTTGGAGCATCAGCATGGCAGTCGAAAAAATAAAGAAAGTAACAGAAGATTTAAAAGAAACATTCGAGTATGTACCAGATATTAGAAAGTATGGAAAAAGAGAAGCTTGGTGCATAATGAGACCAAATCCACTAGAAAAAGAGTGGCCTATTTATAGAGGAGATTGTGAGGACTTTTCTCTTACAGTTTTATATCATTACTCAGATAAAAGCTGGTTGAAGTTTTGGTACTATTTAATTACTTATAAAGCTCATATGAGATATTGTTATGTAGATACCCCCGACAGAGGACATGCTGTTCTTAAGTTCGGAGATGTTTACATTGATAACATTTTTGGTACAACAACTACTAAAGATGAGATGGAGGCTAAGAAATATGTCTTCAAGGAACCAGCTTGGTTATGCTTTGCACCAACAACAGTAGCAATTAAACTTCTAATAGGAAAGTTATGGAAAACAAAATCTATGGGATAGGATTAAATGTCAATAGAGATTAGCCGCAAAGATATCTTTGCAGAGTATATAGCAGATTACTGCCAAGAAAGTAAGTTCTTAAAACTTCCAGTAGAACCTTATATGGATTTACTAGGAATTACTCCCTTACCTTCACAAGTAGCAATTATAAATGCTATAAATAATCCGAAATATAGATTCGTCTGTGCAGCAATTTCACGAAGGCAGGGAAAAACATACATAGCTAATATTATAGGTCAGCTTGTATCTTTAGTACCAAATTCAAATATTCTTATCATGTCTCCAAACTATGCTCTTTCGCAAATCTCTTTTGATTTGCAAAGAACTTTGATAAAACACTTTGATCTAGAAGTAGTTAGAGATAACGCAAAAGATAAAGTGATTGAGATATCAAACGGTTCTACCATACGCATGGGATCAGTAAATCAAGTGGACTCGTGTGTTGGTAGATCTTACGATTTAATTATTTTTGATGAGGCGGCTCTTGCTGATGGGCGAGATGCTTTTAATGTAGCACTTCGTCCTACACTTGATAAAGATAACTCAAAAGCAATTTTTATTTCTACCCCACGAGGAAGAAATAACTGGTTTGCGGAGTTTTTTGATAGGGGATTTATAGATGATTTCCCGGAGTGGATTTCTATTAAAGCGAGTTATAAATCTAATCCTAGAATGTCTGAAACGGATATTAAGGAAGCTAGAAAAAGTATGTCCGAGGCTGAGTTTCGACAAGAATATGAAGCAGACTTTAATACTTATGAAGGTCAAGTCTGGAACTTCAAGTTTGATGAGTGTGTTGGAAACTTTACCGAAATTGATACGTCGGAAATGGATATTTTTGCAGGACTTGATGTTGGGTACCGCGATCCTACTGCTTTTTGCGTTATTGCTTATTCTTGGGATGAGGGAAAATATTACTTAGTAGATGAATACTTAGACTCAGAAAGAACCACAGAACAACATGCAGCGGAGATACAGGCTATGATAGATAAGTGGGATATTGACTATATTTATATTGACTCTGCAGCTCAACAAACTCGATTTGACTTTGCACAAAACTACGATATTACTACTGTAAATGCAAAGAAATCTATCTTAGATGGAATCTCTCACGTTGAGGGAATAGTAGATAATAATAATTTACTTGTAGATCAGTTCTGCAAAGAAACACTCCAAGCATTAGATCAATACCAGTGGGATCCTAACCCCAATCTTCTAAAAGAGAAACCCAAGCACAATCGTGCGTCACACATGGCCGATGCATTGCGGTATGCACTGTATTCATTTCAAACATCAAACAGCGGCTTCTAGAGATACCATGTCAAAAATAATGTTTGACAAGATACCTCATGTTCGCTATAATTCTGGTATTCGAAAATGGATCTAAAAAGAGACCTCGTAAAATACATAAGAGATAAAGCAAAAAACAAATATGAAAAAGGCACTGAGTGTTATATTTGTGGAGAACAAACGGAACTTGACTTTCACCATTTTTATTCATTAAGTCCGTTAGTTCATAATTATGTGAAAAAGAATAAGTTACTTCCTGAGAATGTTTTATCGTTTCGGGAAGATTTTATACAGGAGCATTGGGCTGAGTTGTATGAACACACAGTTACATTATGCCATGCACATCATCTAAAACTACATAAGGTGTATGGAAGAGACCCAGGCTTAGGAACTGCAAAGAAGCAAGAGAGATGGGTCGAGATTCAAAGAGAAAAACATGGCATGGTATGATCGTATATTAGGAAGAACACCAGAGGTGGAGGAAAAGCTAAATCCTGCACAACAATATTATGACCATGCCACAACACCGTCTCGTGAGTTTACATTTAAATATGAGAAAGCATACGAAGACATAGAGATTGTAAATCGTGGTGTAAATCTTATTGTAGATGATACATCAGAGATTAAAACAACCGTAGGAGCACAGATACCAGGACTACAGAGTGTCGTAAAAGGCGTAAAAAGATCAAGAGTAAATCTTCTTTTAAATAAAGAGCCTAATCCTTTCCAAGACATTAGCACATTTAAAAGAAATCTTGTTACTGATTTCTTACTCGACGGTAATATTTTTATTTATTACGACGGAGTTCACCTCTACCATCTTCCCGCCAATAAAATGAACATTCATACAAGTAGTACAACTTATATTGATAAGTTTACTTTTAACGAAAGAGTTGACTACAAAACTTCTGAGATAATTCATATAAAAGATAACTCTTTTTATTCTATCTACAGGGGTATATCAAGACTGAAGCCTGCACTTAGAACTATGATTTTAATGCAGAATATGCGACAGTTTCAAGATAACTTTTTTAAGAATGGAGCTGTCCCAGGTTTAGTACTTAAGAGTCCAAATACTCTTAGTGAAAAGATTAAAGAAAGAATGATACAGTCTTGGTCTCTTCGTTATAGACCAGACTCTGGTGGTAGAAGACCGCTAATTCTAGATGGAGGCTTGGAGATAGATAGCTACACGAATACTAATTTTAGAGAGTTAGACTTTCAAGCAGCTATCCATGAAAACGAAAAAATTATACTAAAAGCACTCGGCATTCCACCAATAATGTTAGACTCAGGTAATAATGCAAACATTCGACCAAATATGAGAATGTACTATCTAGAAACAGTGTTACCTATAGTGAAGAAAATGCACTTTGCTTTGGAAAAGTATTTTGGATTTGAACTAAAAGAAGACGTTACTGAAGTGCCTGCACTACAGCCTGAGATGAGAGATCAGTCTCAGTATTATACGGCTCTAGTTAACGGAGGTATTATTTCTCCAAATGAAGCTAGAGATCATTTAGGTTTTGAGCCTGTAGAAGGTTACGACGATCTTAGAGTACCTGCCAATATTGCGGGAAGTGCTGCAAATCCTGATGAAGGTGGCAGACCAGAGGAAGGAGAAGAAGATGGGTAGCATAAGACGCAGAGATGTTGCTATAAGAACAGCAGCAATGGCGATGTTAGAGGAAGGTAAGGTTCTTACTAAAAAAGAATTTGATATGATTACTAAACCTACTGGTGTACGGTCTGGTAATCTAATGAATTTATTTGGAAGCTGGTCTCGACTAGTAGGATTTATAGAAAAAGACCATCCAGATATTTGGGCACAACTACAGGGTGAGCCTGCCCCCGAAGAACACGATGATGAATGTCCTTGTGATCCTTGTGAGTGCGATCCTTGTGAGTGCATTGAAGAAAAATCTTCAGAGCCTGATGATCCATTAGCAGCTCTTGCTAAAGCATCAGAAGAGAAGGAAGACGATGAATAAGATATTTAATCTTACTTCCACGTTTAAGTCACACGAAGTTGAAGACGGAGGTGTGATGATTCGCGGAATGGCGAGTACGAATGACTTTGATCGTGCAGGAGATACTATTTCTCCTGATGCATGGGCAAAGGGTGGCTTAAAGAATTTTGAGAATAATCCAATTATTCTTTTTAATCATGACTATAATAAGCCAATAGGTAGAGCTACGGGGTTAAAAGTAACTCCCAATGGTCTAGAACTGGAGGCAAAAATTAGTAAATCTGCACCCGAAAGCGTGTGTGATTTAGTTAAAGACGGTGTCCTTGGAGCCTTTTCTGTTGGTTTCCGGGTCAAGGATGCTGATTACTTATCGGAAACTGACGGATATAAGATTAAGGATGCTGAGTTGTTTGAAGTTTCGGTTGTATCCGTACCTTGCAATCAAGCAGCTACTTTTTCTCTGGCGAAGTCATTTGACTCTGAAACAGAGTGGGAAGACTTCAAGAAAACTTTCACCAATCGTGTAGATCTAGCCAGTCAGTCTCTGGCTAAAGATGATAAATTATCGGTAGCTAGTGACACACTGGACGGAGCGCAAGCTCAAAAGGAGATCAAAATGTCGGAAGAGGTAAAAACTCCCGAAGTCGACTTGGAAGCATTTGCTAAGAAGGTAGCAGAGGAAACTGCTGCTAAAATTGCAATGAAACAAGCCGAGACTAAAGCCGCAGAAGAAGCTGCGGCAGCTGAAGCCGCTGAAAAAGCTCAGGCAGAAGCCGAGCAAAAAGCAGCTCAAGAAGAAGAAGTCAAGCGAGTAGTTGCAACTGGTGTCGAATCAGGCACTGAAAAACTTCTCGAAGATGTTCAGAAAGAGCTAAATGCTCGTAATGCTGACATGGAAGAGACTGTTAACAAGTACCGCAAGGAACTTGAAGAAAAGTCTGACGAAATCGCTAAAATGCGTGAGTCTAAGCGTGTATTTGCTGATCGTGCAGAGAAGTCTGACATTAGCAAGTGGGGCCAAGACTTCCTAAATGCACATATGCTAGGTGTAATGACTCGTAAGGGTTGGGACACTCAGTATGGTCGTGACATTCAAGAAAAGGCTGGTATCGACTATGCAACTAATGCTGGCGATATTGACCAAGAAGTTTCATCTCTCATTGAGAAGGAAATTCAAAATGAGCTACGAGTAGCTCGACTATTCCGTGAAATCCCTGTGAACGGTGGAGCAACAGTGCTGCCGATTTCCGTAGATGTTGAACCTGCAACTTTCTCTTCAAGTGCAGCAACCTCTGGTAACTTGGAAAATCGTGGCGCATCAAATAGCACCTATCGTCCTAAGCAAGTAATCTTGAACGCTTATCGTTTGATTTCAAGCACCTTTATGGATAATGATGTCGACGAGCAAGTTCTGATTAACTTGATGCCTATGCTGATTGAAGGCGTAGCACGTGCACACGGTCGTGCAGTTGAGAATGCTATCTTGAATGGTAACTCAAGCGCACCTGCAGGTCTTGCAGACTTTGCCGCAGCTGCAACGCTGTCTGGCACTGACAACATGGACATCTCTGATGGCGACTTGTTGACTGCTGCTAACTTATTGACCGCACGTAAGGCAATGGGTAAGTATGGTTTGAATCCTTCAGATGTAACTTACATTGTTAGCTCAGCGAGCTACTACGATCTGTTGTCAGATTCTGCTTTCCAAACTCTGGATGAAGTAGGATCAGATCTGGCAGTACGAATCACTGGTACAATCGGAGCCGTGTTCGGTTCTCCTGTTGTTGTATCAGAAGAGTTCCCCGCAGACAACACTAACGGTAACATGGCTGCAGTAGCAGTATATGCCCGTAACTATGTAATTCCACGTCTACGTGGTGTTACGGTTGAGCAAGATTACGAAGTGATGAATCAGCGACGTGTTATCGTTGCGACTCAGTCACTCGGATTTGAAGAAATCGTGGCCGGCGCTTCAGCTGACCAGCCTTCAGTTCGAATTAACTTCCAGTCTTAATAACCAGCAAACTTGGGGGAGCTTCGGCTCTCCCGAGTTTTTACTAATTTACTTATGGCAGATTTAGTTACATTATCAGACTATAAAGAGGCGGAAGGTATTTCAAGTCCAAAAGACGACTTGCGTATCTCTCGTATCATTCCTTCTGTAAGTCAATTAGTAAAAACTTATTGTGGAAACACTATAGTAGACTTCTACTCTAATAATAAAATTGAAGAGTTTGATGTTTACTGGGATACTTATGCAGTGCAGCTTACAGAAAGCCCGGTTGTTTCAATAGTAACTGTGCAAGAAAGAGGTGGATATGATGAAGCTTATGCTACTCTCACTACAGGAGCGTATGAATATTATCTTGATACGCGTACCGATAGTGTTGTGCGAACCAATGAGTCTGGTGGTCGTCTTAATTGGAAGCAAGGTGTTGGTGCCGTAAAGGTTACATATAGAGCAGGCTATGCTTCTACTCCACAAGACTTAAGACTCGCAGTATTTGATTTAATTACATATTATTTGCGAGATGAGCATAAAGAGCGTAGAACTCTTGGTGGGGCAACAATACAGAATCAAAGTTCTACTACACAAAGAGATAATGTGGCTTTTCCAGATCACATTAAGCGAGTTTTAGACTTGTATAAGAACTTTTAATGGCTGCCACAGAACTTACAAAGTTAATTTTAAAAGTACAAGATAAAGTAAAAGACTCTTCGGAGATCTATAGACAGTTTGTTTCTGACAAGCGAGCCCACTTTGTAACTTTGAATGAAGAGCAAATGGTTAAGGATGTTATGAAAGCTGCGGAGGCAGCTCTTGGACGGTCAAAAATAAGTCAAGTACCGACCGAGATACAAACTTTAGTTAATACTGAAACAAGTAAAATGTTCGACAACTATGTAAAAGCTCTTCATCCTGATAGATTTTTATCGAAGAGAAGAAAATTTGAAACTTCAGAGTACAAAGTTACAGGAGGAGATGGCAGTAGAGAACTAACAGTTGTATTTGGGTTAAAAGCAGGTAAAAAACCTACAAGTATATTTAATGCATTTAAGAGAACGAAGCAAGCGGCACAAAGAAATCTTTTAAGAAATTTAAATGCAAAACTAAAAGAAGCAGGGGCAAAAGAAAGAGAGGCAGTAAGTAAAAGAGGAAATAAGAGAAGTCTTCAGCCGATTGATAAAAACGAGTTTCTTGATGTTGGTCATATGGGCGATTCAGCGATTCAGCAACAGAGACGAAGAGAAGCACAGAATTTAATTATAAATGGGTATGAAACGACTACAAATCCTATAGTAAGAAAGTACATAGAGCAGCTTGCAGGAAGTATACAATTTGTACTTGATAGAAAGCCAAGACCAGAAAAAGGTGGTCAAGAAGTTTCAGAAGTAGGTGTTGAGTTTGCCGGTGATAATAGAAAAGCTCTTGATGTTCCAGAAACAGCAAGATCTCTTGAAGCAGACTTAGAATCTGCTCTTGCTCAGTTTTCGGATTTATTTGCAACTGATCCAGGCTCTCCATCTTTTGTTGATACAGTAATACAGGATGTTGATAATGGTTTTGCAAAACTGCCAGGTAAAAAGACGAATATAAAAAGACGAAGTACGAAAAGAAAAGCAAAGAAGATAAAAGCGCCTAGACAAAAAGTTAAAGCTAGTAAAGGCGAACCATTTGTAGATAATACAAAAACAGCAGCTATACAGGCTGGAGTTAGAGAAAGCAGAAAGCAGTCTCCTATAAATTTAATGTCTTTGATAAATGCAAAACTGCCTAAACAAGTTAGAGCAAATATGGGTTTTCCAAGACTAGAAAATCAAACAGGAAGATTTGCTTCTTCAGTAAGAGTAACAGATGCATCAACTACAGCACAAGGGTTTCCAAGTATTGGATATACTTATCAGAGACAACCCTACGGAGTATTTGAAGCATCAAGTGGAAGTAGATTTGCAAGTCCAGAAAGAGATCCAAGAACTCTTATTAGTCAGTCAATAAGAGAAATTGCAGCGGAGATAGTAACAGGTAGATTGTATACTAGGAGAGTTTAGTGAGCGAACGTACATATACTTCTAGAAGAGCAAATATTTTGCGCTCTCTTACTACGAAGTTAAAAGATATTGATGGTTCAGGAGCTTTTCTTACAGATCTACAAAATAATGTAGAGCCTAGACTAAAGTTCTGGGACGAAGTTGTAGAGTTTCCTGCAGTTCATTTAAATGCAGGGGCAGAAACAAGGCAGTACCAAGGAGGTGGATTTAAAGATAGATTTTTGTCTATAACAATTCGTTGTTATGTGCAAGATGAGGAAGACGCTACAGAAGCTTTAAATTTACTAATGGAAGACATAGAAACTGTATTAGAAGAAAATTCAAGACTCGAGTACGCAGATAGTCAGAATAATACTTTTAATACTCAACAAATCACAATAGTTAGTATTAATACTGACGAAGGTGTGCTTGAACCTTTAGCCGTTGGAGAAATTGACATAGAGGTTCGTTATTAGAAAATACTGGCACGAACAGACGTTCACGTCCAAGTCTTTTCAAGATACATAGGAGAAAACTATGGCCCAAGTATTATATTTTAGTCGCGACACTAAAATGTATGTCGAGATTGGCTCAGCTATATGGGAGATTCCCGTACTAGATGGGTTCAGTTTCTCACAAGGAGCTAACTCTACAGAGGTTGTACTTTCAGAAGCAGAAAGTGCGGCTGGTGTAAGTAAGCGTGGACGAAGAGTGTTTAACGACTCCTTAGCACCCGCTGAGTGGTCTTTCAGTACTTATGCTCGTCCATTTTTATCCGCAGGTTCTGGAGCAGGAGCTGCTGACAGCGCAGGCAAGCAGCACGCAGTAGAGGAAGTGCTGTGGGCAATGATGGCAGGCCCAGCAACGTATTCAAGTAATGCGTTTACAGGCACAACAACTCATGGCACAGGTGCAAGCGCAGACTTAGTAATTGACTTTGATCAATCAAACAAGTCACAGCTAGGAACTGCAAATATTTATTTTTCACTTGATGATGCAGGAAGCAACCCAACAGTATACAAACTTACGGGTGCAGTTGTAAACGAAGCAAGCATTGATTTTGATATTGAAGGTATTGCTACGATTAACTGGTCTGGATTTGCATCTACAATTACAAGTGTGTCGAAGCCTACAAAGACTATTTATGAAGCTATCAATGCAACTAATAACTATATTCGAAACCGACTTACGCAGCTAGAGATTACTGCTGCAGATACTACGACATTCCCAGGCGCGGGAAGTGGTGTTTATAATCTTACTCTTACTGGTGGTAATATAACAATATCTAATAATATGACTTTCTTAACACCAGAAACAATTGGATCTGTAAATACTCCTCTTGGTCACGTAACGGGTGCTCGATCTGTAAGCGGTAACTTTACCTGCTACTTGTCTTTTGATACTTCTGGAGGTAATGTAGGTACATCTACAGACTTCTTCGCAGATATGAAGAGTGCAAGCGCATTGGCACAAACTGTAAACTCTTTCCAAACTATATTTAAGATTGGCGGTGGAACTGCTCCGTTCCTCAAGTTTACTATGCCTACAGCTCACTTTGAGATTCCTACTCACAACATTGAAGATGTTATTGCTTTGGAAACCACTTTCCAAGCACTTCCATCAACAATTGATAATACAAATGAGACCACACTCAACTATCGCGGGGTAGCCCCTGCATAATAGAAAGGGGCTTCGGCCCCTTTTTTCTTTCTACCTTTCAAAAATATTTCTTGACTTTTATCCTCTTGTCAAGTAGAATATACACTATCTAAATATTACTTATAAAAAGGATTTATAAATGACGGATGCCCCAGTTTCTTTAGCCAGTCTTATGACACCAAGTAAGACGGTAAGTGTAGATTTTCCTGGTTATTCAGGATTTTCTGTTGATTTATGCTACCTTGCGAGAGAGGAGTTAGTAAAACTTCGTAAACGCTGTGTTAGCACAAAATGGAACAAAAAAACTCATCAACCTGAAGAGGACTTAGATGAGGATAAGTTTATTGTTGAATATACAAAAGCAGTCATAAAAGGATGGAAAGGTCTTAAGTATCGTTACCTAGAAGAGCTTCTTTTGGTAGATGTAGGAGAGCTTGATCCTGAGGATGAACTGCCCTATACAACTGATAATGCAGAACTTCTTATGAAGAATGCAACTTCTTTTGACACATGGGTAACAGAGGCTGTTGGTGACCTAGAAAATTTTACTGGCAACAAGTAGCGCAGATAAGATCGCTACTTGATCGCTATGTAAAAGAATCAACTCAAAACGTAGATTTAAGTAAATATTTAGCACTCTGTGAACAACTAGGACAAGAACCAGATCCTGATAAAATGCCACTGGAGGCTTCGTCGTTTCCGTACGAAGTTCAAGTGGCATTTTTTGTGTTTGACCTTTTATCGGATAGGTGGGATGGCATGTCGGGTATGTACCTAGGAAAAGACTGGTCTTCAGCTACTTTTCTATTTGAAGCATATAAAATAGAAGATATACCCGTTGTAGTTTATTTCGCAAAAGTTTATGAAAATATTATCGTATCGCATAGATCCGAAGAACTTGCCCGAAAGCAAAAACAAGCACAGCAATCGGCAAGAAATAAGGCGAGAGTAGGTGGCTAAAAAACGCAAAATTATGGTAGACGTCGTAGTCGACGACAAAGGCACAACCAAAAAGATGGCTGTGTCTCAGCGTCAGCTAGACGGAGCTATGAAAAACACGGAAAAATCTACTCGAGCTGCGAGAAAACAGATACGAGGTGCTGCACAAACTGCAAGTGCAGGTGGCAAGCAATTTGCTGCTCTTGCATCTGGTACCGGAGGTCTTGTTGGCGCATATGCAACTCTTGCTGCTCAAATCTTTGCTGTAACCGCAGCTTTCAACTTTCTAAAAGAAGCAGGCTCTCTGAAATTATTACAAGAGGGACAGCTTGCATATACTGCTGCTGTGGGTACTTCAATGAAATCTCTCACAATGGATATTCAGGCAGCAACAGGCGCGCAACTAGGTTTTAGAGAAGCTGCACAAGCTGGAGCTATTGGAACTGCTGCGGGTCTTTCTCCCGATCAAATTGTGGCTCTAGGTAAAGCAGCAAAAGATACTTCAACTGTTCTTGGAAGAGACTTAACAGATTCATTTAATCGTTTAGTTCGTGGTGTAACAAAAGCAGAACCAGAACTATTAGATGAACTTGGTATTATTTTACGACTTGAAAAAGCTACTACCGATTATAAAACCTCTCTTGGTATAACAGGAGAGTTAAGTGCATTTCAACGAAGCCAAGCAGTAACTGCAAATGTTTTAGAACAAGTAGAGAAAAAATATGCAAGAATTCTGGCAGTTACAGGAGAGAGTACAAACGAGTTCCAAAAACTTGCAACAGCTTTTGATGAAATAATTATGAATATTCAAGAGTTTGCTGTTAAGTTTTTAACTCCAGTTGCTCAACTTTTACAGAAATTTCCTGCATTAATTATAGCTGCCTTTGCTCCTTTTACTATTTCAATTTTAAGAGCAGCACTCCCATCTTTAGCTGGTCTACAAGAAAGTTTAGGTGTCTTTGCAGATAAGGCTAGAACTAGCTTTGCCACAGCGCAAGCAGCACAAGCTAAATTTAATAATGATGTTACTCGGCTTGCTGCAAGCAAAGCCACTCAAAAAGCTCTTTTAAAAGAAATAGGAGCAGAGACAAAAGCAGCCACCGCAAAAGTAAAGATAAGAGAAGGTTCTTTACTCCAATCTTTGAGAAAAGGAGAGCAGTTAAATACAAGACAGATTAGAGCAGTTAGGAGAAATTTAGAAAGACAAGCACGAGGCTACGAAATAAAAGATAAAAGAGTTTTACGCTCTCTTGAAAAAAGTTTAAAAAAGATGGAGCTTTTGAACAAAGCTACCACAGATAGAATGAAAGCACAGTTTCAAACTCTTGGTGCAAAAATATCTTCTTCAGTTACCGCAGCGACTGTTCAAGCAAAGAGCGCAATAGCAAGTCTTGCAAGTTTTACAGCAAAAGCGGCGGGGTTTATGGCAACTGCTTTGGGCGCAATAAGTTGGATAACTTTAATCGTATCATTGGGTGCTCTTGCATACGCTTTTATTCGTGGATCAGAAGAAACAGAAGAAATTACAAATAAATTTCAACACTTGATAGACAAAGAAAAGCAACTACGAGAAGAATCTGATAAAGTTGTTCAAGTTCAGAATATTTTAAATGAAGAGTTTGAGCGTGGAAATCAGATGCTTGCTGCCTATGGAGCAAGACTAAATGATGTTTCTACTAAATCTCTTGCCCAGATGTTAAATCAAGAAGAAGCAAAGAAAGCTGTCGAGTCATACTCTCGAGCAGTAGAAAAAGCAAGAAAAGAAGTAGAAAAGTATGATAAAGCTCTTGCAAAATCAAAAAGCGCTGCTACATCTGGTTCAACTAGCTCCGGTCTAGCCGGAAATAGAAGAAGGGCTCAAAGACAAGCAGCAAGTGGTGTTGTTCTTCAAGAGGAGCTTGATGATGCAACTAGACGCGCAAACGAGACCTTTGGAGACTTTATTGCTCGTCAAGAAGGTATGGATGAATCAACTCAATCTGCACTCGCAACACTAGGAAGAGAACTAGATGAGTTGAAAGCTCTTGATAATGAACTCTTTAGTAGCAATAAACTAATCCAAGAATATAAAACTAATCTAGAAGGTTTTATTGGAGGCAATGAAGAGTTAGCAGAAAAAGTTTTCAACTCAAGAGATGCAATTATAGCAATAAGAGGCAGCATTGTCGGTCTTACTCGAGCTACCGAAGAAAATATTTCAACAAACTTACGTTTACGAATGAAACAGTTTCCTATAACAGAAGCAGATGCATTTGTAAATTCATTAAAAGCAGAACAAAGAGAACTAACTAAGTTAATTTCAACTCAAAAGGGTGGAAAGGCAATAGAGTCTCAGATTGAAAGACAAAAAGAGCTTAATAAACAACTTGAGTTTTTCACAAATGCCGCAAACTTAGAAACTCAGGTGAAGAGAGCCACTCTTTCAATACAAGTGCAAGAAGCCAAACTCATGGCAGGTAAAACAAAACTTCTTCAAGCCGAGGTTCAATCAAGAGCAAAAATAGCACAGAATCAAGTAAAAATATTTGACGCAGAGCAAAAGATTGCTAGAGCAAGATCGCTCCTAAGTCAAGATCAACAAAAAGCATTAAAGACATTAGCAGATACTTCTGGTACAGTTACTGATGCTCAAAGAAAAGAGGCTAAACAAGTTCTTGATGGATTAGATGCGAGACAGCGAGTCATAATGCTCGAAGAAGGAAAGATAGAATTACTTAGAGTTCAAACTGATGAATTAGAACGTCAGTTAAATACAATTCAACAACTACGCGATGCAAGTTTACAGGCTTTTGAGTCGAGCGCTCAAAGTGGGATTGCAGCACTTATAAAAGGCACAAAATCTTTTAAAGACGCACTCGTAGATTTAGCTACAAGTGTACTAAACTCAATAGCAGATACTCTTGCTAAACAACTTACAACAAGAATAATGAGCGCATTTTTGGGTGCAAAAGATCCTGCTGTTACAATGGCAGAGGCAATTAGAAGTTCTGGTGAAATAACATCAGATAAGTTTGAGAAGGCAATTGTTCGTGGAGGACAACAAACGGCAAATGCAATTGCAGCTGCTGTTCAAGGAACACCCCCAGGCATAACTCCACCTGCTAGTGGAGGAGGCACTGGAAGAGGTACTAATACAGACGACGATAATGGTGCAGCAGGAACAGCAGATCCAAAAAAACAAGGCTTTTTTACAAGCCTTTATGATCGTCTTTTTGGTAAAGGTGGAGTGCAGTCAGGTACAATGGGTGGAACTACAACTAATGCAGCGGGTGAAGAAATTGAAGAGGTAACGGTAAAAGCAAAGAGAATGGGAATTTTTAGACCTTTCTTGGAGGATTTTAAAGATATTTTTAATTCAAATACTGAAGGTGGATTTCTTGCTAAATTAGGAAAAACCTTCTTAAGTGGTTTGGACGGTTTCAGTAATCTATTTGGTGATATTTTAGGAAGCTTTGGCACAGGTGGTAGCGGTGGAACAGGACTACTTGGAATGCTTGGAGGTCTTTTCTTTCGATATGGCGGTGTAACACCTTCTTATAGATATGGAGGAATGTCAGATAAATACTCTACTGGAGGAATTGCACGTGGGCCTCAGTCCGGATATCCTGCAGTATTGCATGGAAATGAAGCAATTGTACCTCTACCAAGTGGTGGAAAGATTCCTGTCGAAATGAAAGGCGGGGGAGGACAAACAAATAATGTTGGTGTAACTGTAAATCTATCAGGAGACGGCCAAGCAACTACAGAAATGCAAGGAGATCCAGGAAAAGGAGAAGCTTTAGGGAAAGTAGTTGCTGCAGCAGTACAAGAAGAGCTACATAGACAGAGAAGACCAGGAGGAATATTAAGTCCTTATGGAGCGGCTGGAGGAATTTAATGGCACTCGGATTTACAACATCTAGCGCATTTGGTAGTTTAACTGTTCTTCCTGATAAGGGACTAACACGAAAAGCAACACCACAAGTTCGTCGTATCTCTTTTGGGGATGGATACGAGCAAAGAACAACTTATGGTATAAATAGTGTTCAAGAAACTTATAATGTAAACTTTAAAAATCGTACTCGCGGTGAGATAGAAAATATTGCAGGCTTTCTAAAAAGCTTAAAAGGGGTTACCTCCTTTGTGTTTACGGTTCCAGATCATGCAAGCACAGAAGAAGTTACAGGAGTTCTTGATAGCACAACTGACAATGAAAAGTCTATACGAGTAGTTTGTGACAGTTTTAGTGAAAACTACCAATACGAAGACTTTTATTCTTTATCTGCGGTATTTAGAAGGGTCTATGAATGACAGCAATAGTAGAAAACGTACAAAAAACAGGAGTTGAATCTGGAATTATTACTCTGTACAAATTAGAGTATGCAGATAATACTTTTGCTTATTTTGTAGCAGGCGTTGAAGAAGATTTAAGCAGCATTCAGTTTCGAGATGAAGATGGCACAATCCGAACTTACACTCCGATTCCTATAGAGTTAGATGGATTTGATGTAAGTTCAGATGGTGCCATTTCTCGTCCAAAAATGACTGTTGCAAATATAGAAAGCACATTTAGAGATTCTTTAGGGGGCCTTGGATTTGAAGATTTAATTGGTCGAAGAATTACTCGTCGCACAACTCAACAAAAGTATTTAGTTGGAGAAAGTGGAGACTCAACTCCTCCTGTCGAGTTTCCAAAGATTACTTATGTAATTGATAGGCTTGCTTCCAAAACTGTAATGGGAGTAACATTTGAGCTTGCAGCTCCCTTTGATCTTGCAGGAATAAAATTACCTCAAAGAGTAATTATCGGAGGAGCGTGTCCGTGGAAATATCAAGGTGCTTCTACAACGCTTGGTGAAGCAGCGAAAGAAGGTGGTTGCCACTGGAGAGCAGACAATAAAATCACAATAGATGGTGTTGAAAGAACTCTTTTTATGACGGAAAACGATGAGTACGTTATTCCAACGACAGCAGGATTTACAGCAGCTTCCGGACAAAGTAGTTTTACACAAAATAACTACTATATTACTTATACGACAGAGCAGCGGATTGAGCCAGATGGTAGTTTTGTATCAGAATCAAACGTTCCAAATTACTGGCACTGTCAAACTGCTACAACAAGTCAGCCTTCTGCTACAAATGCCGCGTGGAAAAGAGTAAGAGTTTATGATTTAACATATGCTCAACAAACAACATATAAAGGATATGTAAATAGAGCACATAATCAGTATATCTTAAAGAGCGGAAAATTATGGCAAGTGAAAAGAGTAACTCAGACAGCTAATTTTCATGCAACCGTTGAAGAAGGCCAATCGTGGACAGCAGGAGATAAGTGTGGTAAAAAACTAACTTCTTGTGCAATGAGATTTCAAGCAAAAGTTCACCCTTCTTACAATACTCGATTTAGTGTTTTAAAAGATAATACAAAACCCTTGCCTTTTGGAGGATTCCCCGGTGTCGTACAGCGAAGAGGATAAATACATACTAAAGCACCTTTTAGATGCATACCCAGAAGAAGGATGTGGAATATTACAAAATAAAAAAGGAAAACTAGTATGGATTCCTTCTACAAATGAAGCTGAGAATCCAGAAGAAGAATTTATTATAAATAGTGATGACTATTTGAGAGCAAGTTTGACAGGGGATATTTATGCAGTAGTTCATAGTCATCCAAATGCTTCTGCAGAGCTGAGTGAAGCAGATAAAAAAGCGAGTGACTATTTAGGTGTTAAATACATTGTGTATTCAGTCCCAGAGGGACGTAAGGTAGAGTATATACCAAGAAAGAAATCCCTGTTAGGAAGAGAATATAAGTTTGGAGAAAATGATTGTTGGGGTTTAGCAAAAGATTTTTATAAAGAACATTTTGATATTGTTCTTCCTACAATGCAGTTTATGGATAACTGGTGGGAAAAGGGGTTAAATTATTTTGATGATTTATTTGAAGATTTTGGCTTTGTAGAGGTAGCAGAGCCAAAATTTGGAGACGTAATTTTATTTAAAATTTACAATAATATACCAAATCATTGCGGAGTTTATTTAGAAGAAGACATTTTTATGCATCATGCAGTAGATCGGCTTTCTTGCAGAGAAAGTTTATATCCTTTGTGGATTAAAAATGTTTCAAGGTATGCGAGATATGCAAAAAGTTAAATTAGTTGGAGAAATATCAAAATTCGGAAGTAGTTGGGAGACTGACTGCAGAAATATTCGTGATATTTTTAAGCTTATTGAGTGTCAGACCCCAGGCTTTCGCAAGCATTTAATAAAAGCAGCGGATGCAGGTATTCAATACGAAATAAAACGTGGAAAAGACTATCTTGAATCTGAAGAAGAAATGTTACTCTCTTTAAATAATGAGGATATAATTATTACAGAAGTGCCTGCAGGCGCAAAAGGTGGAGCAGGTAAATTATTTGCAGCCATAGCAATCGCTATCTTAGTAATTGCTAATCCTGCAAGTTTATTTTTTACACCAGGAGCAGCGGGGGCAGCCGGAAGTCTTACTCTTGCAGGCCAGCTAGCTGTTGGACTTGCTACAAACTTAGCATTAACAGGTATTGCAGAAATTATGGCCCCAGGTCCAGAATCTGATAGTAAACAAGAAGAAGGATATTTATTTGATGGCCCCCAAAATAATGTGCAGCAAGGTCTTCCTGTTCCTGTATGCTATGGAGAATTAGTTGTAGGTGGTGCTCCTATAAGTTTAGCTTTTCGACCTATGCGAGGAAATGGATATGGGTCAGGAGCTCCTGCTGGTATGCGAGCAGTTGGTTACGACCACAAAAATGAGAAAGTAATCTATGCTCCATTTGTAAATTTAATTCCTAGTGTCCCAACTGCAACAGAGGATGAAGTTAATACTTTTTCGGTGAGATAAATGTCAACATTTGAAAAACAACGTGCTATAATATATGATCTTATTTCTGCAGGAGAAGTAGAAGGAATAGTTGGCGGCTTGAGTGGTGTTCTTCTAAATGATACCGCAATAGTTGATTCCGTAAAAACTCAAGAGTTTCAAGGTAGACATGGCCGTTTAAATATTACAGGTACAGCAGTAACGGCCGCCGTAGCAAGTAACAATGTAGGAATTTTTTCTGGAGTTACCACTGCTTCACTTGCATTGAGTCCCAGGTATCTACAGATAAAAGGTGCAGGTAAGTCTTCGACTTTAAACGGAGCTGTTGGTGAAAATGCTACAACCATTATTTCTTCTGCAAATAACATGTTTACATCAAGTATGCTTCAGCCTGTGGAGGAAGATAGCGCAACTGGTCCTGTTTATGGCTATGACTCTCCAGTTAGTTTCTTAATAAGAATACCCGGCGCGCACAGAGACGGAGGAGAGTATACAGGAATTCTTACAAGTGTAGGTAATAGTGGATCTGGAACAGGAAATCTTGCAACAATTTCTCCTCCAATAGGTAAGGCTGTTCCTTCTGGAACTTCTTTTCAAATTGATGAGGTAAAAAAGATAGTTGCAATTGGTTCTGCTCAAACAGCTACTCTAGCTTCTGCAGTTACTACTAACGTAACAGGTGCTCCTGCAAGAATGAGTAGTGCTATTCATATACCTACTTCATTGACTTCTGGAAATAGTAGACTAAATTATCAAAGTGCTAGTGCACATTTTTATCGCGGAACAAGATCACAGCCCGCCCACTATAAACCAGGAAGTACTGTAGCTGCTTCTTATACTGTTGCACCAAACTTTGACTTAAAATGGCATACAAGCCAGGACAGTTCATCAGGTCAATCAACAACATTTCTTGCTGCAGATAGCTTTGGTTTTTCTCAAAACTCAAAAGAAGAAGTAGATAGAGTTAAACTAAATATTGAGATGCCTGGGGGCCTTTCTTTTACCTCAGATAATAATAAAAAGCATCCTGCTTTTATAGAGTTTCAAATAGCATTAGAATATAAAAATGATGCAACAGCCTCGGATTTTACAAAAGAACTAATTATTGGTAGAGACTATGGTGGCCCTGACTTTATAAATAGTGTTCCTGGACCTTTCTTTGATAATGGTATCAAAAAAACTCGTGATACATTTTATTCTCCCGGTGGTACTCGATATAGCAATGGAGTTATAAAAAGAACTAATCAAAAAGTAGCTTTCATAAAAGAATATGATATAGATTTAAAACCTTTTCAGCCTTTAGCTGATTGGAGAATCTCAATTAAAAGATTGAGTCCTGACTCGTCTAAAGATTATACCAATCAAGACCATACTGTAGTCGCTATGGCGCGACTAAAAACTGCAGAAGCAATTATAGAAGAAAAGTTAAGCTATCCTATGACAGCTTACGGTATTGTTGAGTTTTCAGCAGAAGATTTTAGTTCTATTCCTAAAAGAGCATATCATATTCGAGGAAAGAAAGTAAAAGTCCCAACAAACTATCTTACTCGAGAAGAGGTAGGAGGTGCTGAAGCAAAATATACAAGAAATAAAACAAGCGGAGTAAATACAAATGCATACGTTTCTTGGGATGGCACTTTTAGAGGAGATGCAGCTTCTTCTCAGCTCATAAATAGAGCAAAGGTATACACGAATAATCCTGCTTGGGTTTTTTATGATATTCTTACTGATAAAGAAGTAGGATTAGGACACTTTATAGATGAAGACGATATTGATAAATATGCTCTATATCAAATAGCTAGATACTGTGATGAATTAGTTCCTGATGGAAAGGGAGGACAAGAGCCTCGTTTTTCTTGTAATGTTTATCTTTCAAAACAAGAAGATTCCTATAAAGTACTAAAGGACTTAGCATCTACTTTCCGTAGTATGATGTTTTGGATTGATGGAAAGATCGTTCCAATACAAGATAAGTTTCAAGAACCAGTCTACACATTTACAAATGGAAATGTAGAGAATGGAATATTTGAGTATACTTTTACCGGACAGAGAGCAAGAGCAAACCAAATAAATGTTACATGGAATAATCCTGCAGAGCTATTTAAACAAACAGTAGTAACTATAGATGATACTGAAAATATTGTAAAACAAGGAAAAGTTATACCAAAAGATGTTGTCGCTTTTGGCTGCACCTCTGAAGGACAAGCACAAAGACTTGGCGAGTGGCATTTAAGAACAAACACTGAAGAAACTGAATTGGTAACTTTTACCACAGGTATTAATGCAGCTTTTTTACGTCCAGGAGACCACATCAATGTTCAAGATCATTATGTAGATAGCATAGTTGCTAGTGGTCGAGTTTCTTCAGCGTCAAATACAACTTCTATAGTTTTAGACAGAACTGTTCCAGTAACAGGATACTCGCACGGCTCGGGAACACCAGCTAATGCAAGTCATATTCTTTATTTAATTTATCCTGACTCTGGTACATATTTAGATCAAAATGACGACGCTACGATAAATAGCGTTCTTTATAAAAGAGGATCTCTAATACTTGGAGATGCTAGTGGTAACCCAATTACAAGTGCCGCTGCCGCCGCAAATCTTGTTGATGATAGCGGTAATCCTGTTATAGCTCAGTTTTCTGAGAATACTCGTATTGAAAAAGTAAAAATCGGTAATACAAGTGCAGGTCAGGGAACAGTTACTCTTCCTGCGTCTCTTACAGTTTATTCTGGGCTTACTGCTGTTCCAAATAGTCAAGTTATCTGGGCAATCGGACCTGCAGAAGAGCATACAACAGCTGACGTTAAGCAGTTTCGAATCATGGGTATTGATGAGGAACAGGAAAATCAAAAGTATAAGATTTCTGCAAGTATTGTTTCTTTATCAAAATACGATGATATAGAAAGTGATAGATCTGTTTATATACCTCCTTACTCTCAGTTTTCTGGTCCTGCAACTGAGATTCCTCCGCCTACGAATATTAGTGCAGAACTTATTACATCTTCAAGTATTTCTATTGATTCTGCCGACTTAGGAACAGAAGCCGTTATTTCTTGGACTCCGCCCGAAGAAACTTTTGTTGATTCAGCGGGTGTTAGTCGACAGATTCCGTACAGATATGTTGATAGATATGAGGTTATTCATAATTTAACAGACGGCCCACTAGAAAATGGATTTTCTAGGATAGAGGTTGGTGGGGGCACAACTAGTATAAGAGTACCAAATGCTCCTGCTGGTAAGTTTTTTATTCGTATTCGAACTATCTCTGACACAGGGGCAAAGTCTGTATATGCTCAAGCAAGCCGACTTTTAACTACTCCACCACCAAACTTTAATCGTATTACAAATATTGCTATAGGGGGAACTCTCACTACAAGCCTTGACTTTGACTATACGAATGGAAAGATTTTATTTGAAGAGCCAACCTATACCTATATTACGCCATCTAGCTTTAATTTTGCTGTAACGAATGGTAATACAACCTTTACTGAGCAAGGTTTTAATGCAATGGCAAACAATACCACTGCATACTTATACTACGATCACAGTAATCGTGGCTCTGATGCATGGAAGGCTGTTGAAGTTCACACTGATGGAGTAGCAGTTGATGCTGCCGGTCAGCAAATTAATTTTAATTACTATAAAGAAGTAGGAGCAACAAATAATGGTCTTACTACAACTTCTGGCACTGTAACAGCGGCTGTTGGTTCTACGACCCTAACAGGCTCATCAACGAGCTTTTTATCAGATTTTGAAGAAGGAGATTTAATAAAGCTTACTTCTGCCGCATCTCCGGGCACCCAGCAAACAAATGCAGAGTACTTTGAAGTTGCAGAAGTAATAAGTAATACTTCTTTAGTTCTTGCCCAAAGTGTTACTAAGACTCACTCTGGAGTTAAAGCGTATAAACAAAGTTTGAAACCAGATTTTGCTTTGGATGCTGTTCTTGCACAGATACAAAAAAGTAACTCTGGTGTATATGCTGCAGAGTTTTTTGTAAACGCCAGAGGAAAGAGGGGTGCAGGTAGATGGCAGATTCCTGTTACATCTCTACCTACAACTACAGCACAAGCTCAAACAGCTTGGGACAGTAACTGGTCAGATAGACCAGGAAGTGCTGTTATTGGTGATCAAGCAAACTTTTTTGAAGGAACTCTTTCAAACTTTACTGGAACATCTACTTGGAGTTATGATGGTTCAATCTGGATAAATCAAGCAGAAATAATTGATGGCGATTTAGTTGTAACCGGAACAATTACAACAGATAAAATATTTGCAAATGCAATTACAGCCGATAAGATTGCTGCGAATAATATTAATGCAGATTCAATTGCTTCAAACTCAATTACATCTCAATTAATTGCAGCAAACCAAATTCAAGCAAATGAAATAGCTACAAATGCTATAACATCACAGTTTATTGAAGCTAATGCTATTACTGCAAATGAGCTTGGTGCAAACTCAATTACAGCAGAAGCACTTGGTATAAACTCTATACTTGCAAATCTACTTAATGTAACAAGTGTTGCTGCATGTCATATTACTACTCAAAGCTTATCTTCTTTGAGCGCAAACTTAGGAGCAATCACTGGTGGTACACTAAGAAGCTCAGGTGCAAATGCGCCACCAGATGCAAATAGTGGTCCATCAGGCAATGAATCTGGAGCCTTCCTTGATCTAACAGGAGGAAAGTTTACTTTTGGTAACTCAAGTAAAAATGTTACCTTTGATGGTACTGATCTTACTTTAAGTGGTGTTGTAATTGATGCTTCGAGTACTGTAAACGCTACTGCAACACCACAGATGGTTGTAGAGGAAGATGGTAACCAAGAAGCAAACGATATTGGTATCATGAACTTTACAACAGGATTTAATGTTGTAACTAATAGTACTCGTGCAACCATTTCAATTGATGCTACAACTTCTAACATTTCGGAAGGCAGTCGTTTATACTTTACAAATACTCGCGCTCGAAATGCAATTAGTGTACTAGATTCTGGAGGTTTTGGTAGTTTAACTTATAATACTGGGAGTGGTGGAATAACTTTCACCGGAACTTCGCCATCTGATGTACGAGGTGTATTAAGTGCTGCATCAACAAATAATTTAGGCTCTTCTTTCACATATGATAATACCGTAGGAGAATTTGCTTATACGGCACCTACAACTTCCGCTGTACGTGGTATCTTTAGCGCAGCAAATGGTGTAGCGTATAATAGCGGAACAGGGGCATTTAGTGCAAGCAATCTTACTACAGGTATGTTTGCTGCAGCGGCAATTCAAACAAGCTCTGAGTCTTTTGCAAATAATGATACTTCATTCATGACTTCAGCAGCTATAGAGGATAAGATTCTTAGCTTTGGGTATACTACAAATACTGGCGATATAACTGGAATCACAATAAACTCTGGAAATGGTTTATCGGGCGGTGCTACAATTAGTTCGGGCTCTGGAACTATAACGCTGACTGTAGGGCAAGGAAGCGGTATTAGTGTAAGTTCTACTGGTGTAGCTGTAGATAGCACCGTTGTTCGTACCACAGGTACACAAACTATTGGTGGAAATAAAACTTTTTCAAATAATGTTGTTGTTTCTGGAAACTTAACGGTAAGTGGTACAAGTACTACAATAAATACAGAAACAGTAAATATTGCTGATAATAAAATACTTTTAAACAGTAATTATACTGGAAGTAGTCCAACAGAAGATGCTGGTATAGAAGTTGAAAGAGGAACTCAAGGAAATAAAAACTTTATTTGGAAAGAAACAAATGTTGGAGAAAGCGGTAACTATGCTGCAGGCTGGACATTTGGAAGTGAAAGAGTACAGGCGGGAACTTTCTTTGGTACATTTGTTGGTGATATAACTGGATCTCCTTCCTCTCTCGTAGGACTTACAACTGATAATCTAGCAGAAGGTTCAAATAATCTTTACTTTACAAATGCAAGAGCGCGAGGATCGCTGTCCGGTGGTCAGGGTATAACTTATAATAGTAGCACTGGTGCTATCTCTGTAGATGTAAATGGTGGACTCGCACTGAGTAATAGTGGAGTTGCAGTTTCTGGTGTTACTGTTGCGATGCTTGCTCCTTCCTCGGTTCAGGCCAGCAATGAGTCTTTTTCAGATTCAAACGGTATATTAATGACAGCGGCGGCAGTTAACGACAGAATCCAATCATTTGGCTATACAACAAATGTTGGTGATATAACAGGAGTTACTGCGGGAACAGGACTTACTGGAGGAGGTACTTCTGGTGGTGTTACTTTAAATGTTGTTGGTGGCACAGGTATTACTGCAAATGCAAATGATATTGCAATTTCAAATACAGGTGTTAGTGCTGGTTCGTATAGTTCTGGCATATCTGCAATTACTGTAAATGCTCAGGGTCAAATTACTAGTATTACTGGAAATGCCGGCTTTACTACAAATGTTGGTGATATTACACAAGTTTCAGCAACTGCAGGTAATGGCCTTACGGGTAGTTCAGTAATTAACTCTGGAAATGCAGGTTTCACTTTTAATGTTGGTGTAGTATCCGGTGGTGGTATACAAGTAAATGCAGATAATATACAAGTAGATACTACTGTTGTTCGTACTTCTGGAGCACAAACAATTTCTGGAACTAAAACTTTTAACTCTACAATTCAAGGAGATATTAGCGGAAATGCAGATACAGTAGATAATTTACACGCATCTTCCTTTATAAGAAGTGATGCAAACGATACGTCTTCTGGCTCTTTAGAGATGACAGTAAATACTACTCATGCACTTAACTTTACTGCGGGTAGTACAAACAACTCTAGGGGTATATCTTTTAATAGTAGAAGTGCCCTATCAGCAGACCATAATGACGGTTGGCTGCGACTGAATCAAGGAAGTTCATTTGGAAATGGTGTATATACTCCTGGTAAAATACGTGCAGATGGTGGATTTCATGTAGGCGGTACTACAGTTATAACTAGCTCCGGAACAATTCCATATGCTAGACTAACTAGTACTCCTAGCATTCCGACTGTAAATAATACTGCAATTACGTTTCAACGTAACGGTACTACAATAAATACTGTTTACTTAAACCAAGGTAATACAGAAACAGTAAACTTTATAGATAATGATACTGTATATAGCTTACCTCTTGCGTCAAGCTCAACAAGAGGTGGTGTTAAAATTGGATACTCACAAAACGGCAAAAATTATCCGGTACAATTATCTAGTGAAAAAATGTATGTGAATGTGCCTTGGGCGAATACGACTTATACCGCTGGTAATGGTTTATCTTTAAGTGGAACTACATTTAGTTTAGATGATGATGCAACCGGCGGAAGTATTGTTTTTGATTTATTGCAAGCAAATCAAATTTTAGCAAACCACATTAAAGCAAATAATATTACTGCAGAAAAAATAGCAGCAAATGCAATTACAGCTTCTGAGCTACAAATATCGACCTCTACAGGCGGTGGGTCTGGTATTTATATGAACTACAATAATGGTAACGCCAGAATTGATATTTATCAAGGAACAAATCTTCGTGTAAGAATTGGCTATCTACCATAACCTATTAAAAAATATTTCTTGACTACATACGTCCCCTTTGATATAATTTGACCATGGAGAAATTTAAATGAGTGCAGCAAACCATGACCTAGTGATTGATCAGGGATCGACTTTTGTGATTGACTTAACAATTAAAGAGTCGGGATCCGTAAAAAATCTTACTGGATTTTCCGCCAGGGCTCAGATGCGCTCCTCCAAATCTGACTCAGCTGTGGCGGCTAATTTTACATGTACAGTAACTGTTCCTGCAACAAATGGAATAGTTAAAATGGAATTACCAGCTACCACTTCTTCAGCTATGACTGCTGGAGTTTACTTTTATGATTTAGAGATTCATACAGCAAACGATGCGACTGTTAAAAGACTTATTGAAGGAAAAGTCACTATAAATCAAGAAGTTACGAGATAATTATGTCAACTCCTGCTACTCAGGTTACAATTACAGAACAAGTTACAGAACTAAGTGTAACAAATACAAATGCTATTTCTTTGGACTTAACTACTGAAGATGTTTCTGTAAGTATAAACAATTTTGCTATTCCTATAAATTTTACGGATGCTGCAAATGTAGTTTTTGCTGGACACAATACAATTACGGCAGATAATGTAAGTGATGCACTTAAGCAGCTTGCAGATCAACAATTTAGAGGAACAACCCCTCCAGCAGATGGCACTGCAAACTTGGAGGAAGGAGATCTTTTTTACGATACAGACGATAATCAAATAAAAGTCTATCGCGAAACTAGCACAGGAGTTTTTGAGTTTGTACCTATAATAGTAGGCGACGCTTCAGGTGACTCGGATACGCTAGACGCAGGAGCCTTTTAAGGCTAATCTTTGGAGTTTTAAATGGCTCAGACAATTAAAATTAAAAGAAGTACCAGTACTTCCGCACCTGGCTCTCTTGTAGCAGGTGAGCTAGCGTATTCTGATGCTAGTGATAAACTGTTTATTGGTGCACCCGCTGATAATGCAGTAACTGCGATTGGTGGTAAGCTATATGTTGATATGCTTGACCACACTGCAGGGACTCTTACTGCTTCAAGTGCGATTCTTGTAGACGCAAGTAGTAAGATAGATCAACTCAAAACTGCAAATCTTACAATAAGTGGTAATGCAATTACATCTGGAGCAGGAGATGTAGACATTGTTGCTGCTGCAAATCTTGATATTGATGCAGGCACTATTGATCTTGCAACGCAAGCAACAGAGTTCAAAATTATAGATAATTCAGCCACTGCGATGACTATTGCAGAAGGCTCTACAACTTATTTAACTTTTGTAACGACAAACTCAGCAGAAAAAATTGTTACTGGAAAATCTTTGGTTGTAGATGGAAACGGCTCAAGCGGCGGTGTTACAATCTCAGATGGTGTTGTAGATATACGAACAGGCACCGGAAGCGTATCTAAAATTAAGTTTTATTGTGAAGTATCAAATGCTCACTTTCAAACTCTTGCAGCATCTCCACACAGTGCTGCTGCTTCAAATACTTTAGTTCTTCCTCCTGCTGGTAGTAATCTTATATCGGATACAGCTACTCAGACGCTTACAAATAAAACTCTTACCTCCCCAGTTATCAACTCTGGAGATATCAATACGCCAGATATAGATGGTGGTGCAATTGATGGGGCAACTATTGGTGGAAATACTCCAGCAGCAGGTACCTTTACTACTCTTACGGGCAACTCTCTTGCCGTTGATAATGTAAGTGTAGATACAAATACAATTTCAACTACTGATACCAATGGAAATTTAGTTCTTTCACCGAATGGAACAGGCACAGTTACAGTGCCTTCTGGCTATAAAAATCGTGCAGGATTTGGTACAAATTCATTAGTTTCAAAAGAGTATGTTGATGCAGTAAAAGTTGGTCTTGATTTTAAAGACTCAGTGCGCGTTGCTTCAACTGCAAATGTAACTGTTTCTGGTCCAGGCGCAGCTATTGATGGTGTAACTCTTTCTTCAAACGATAGAGTTCTCTTAAAAGATCAAAGTACAGCATCTGAGAATGGTATCTATGTATTTAATGGTGCTGCTTCTGCTCTTACACGAGCAACTGATGCAGACTCTTCTGCAGAAGTAACTTCCGGACTATTTGTATTTGTAGAACAAGGTACAGCAAATGCTGATAATGGCTTTGTACTTACTACAGACGGTTCAATTACTGTTGGTAGCACTTCTCTTACATTTACTCAGTTTTCTGGTGCAGGTCAAATTGTTGCAGGCGATGCAATAACGAAGACAGGCAATCAGTTAGATGTAAATGATGATAATATTACTCTTGAAGTTGCAAGTGATGCATTAAGAATAAAAGGTATAACTACAACAGCAGTGGGTGACTTACTTATTGGTGCAGCAACAAACGGAGGCTATACAAGATTAGTAAAGCCTTCAGGTAATGCAACTGCACACGATTATATTCTCTCTATGAATACGAGTGGAGCCGCACAGTGGTCTAACACTTTAGACGGCGGAACTTTCTAATATAAATCCTCGCGTATATACGCAGCTTTAGGGGAGCCATATGGCACAAACGATTAAGCTAAAACGGTCTTCCGTTTCTGGCAATACTCCCACGACCTCAGATCTGGAGCTGGGCGAAGTCGCCATCAATACATATGATGGTAAAATGTTCATCAAAAAGAATGACGGTTCTGACTCTATTGTAGAAATAGGTGGGGGAGGTTCTGGAACTGTAACCGAAGCATTTAAAACTATTGCTGTCTCAGGGCAGTCTCCGGTTGTTGCTGATTCTGCGACCGATACACTCACGCTTGTTGCGGGTAGTAATATGACAATTACTACTAATCAGTCAGGGGATACTATTACATTTGCATCTTCGGGCAGCGGTGGTAGTCAAAATCTTTTTAGCACGTTTGCTGTCTCTGGTCAAAGTAGTGTAGTTGCAGATAGCACTACAGATACTCTTACTTTTGTCGCCGGCTCTGGCATAACTCTAACTACTGATCAGTCTGCTGATAGCATCACTATTGCTGCAACCGCTTCTGCAATTACAGTACAAGATGAAGGCAGTGCTTTATCAACTGCCGCTACAACTCTAAATTTTGTAGGAGCAGGGGTCACAGCAACAGGCACTGGTGCAACTAAAACAATTACTATTCCTGCAGCTTCAGCAGGAAACTCTTTTGGCACCATTGCTGTATCTGGACAAGCTAGTGTAGCTGCAGATCAAGCAAATGATACTCTTACTCTTGTTGCAGGAAATAATGTTACTCTTACAACAAGTGCTGCGGGAGACAGTGTAACTATCGCGTCTTCTGGTAGTGGGGGTGGTGGGGCTAATGTGGATGCTGGTGCTTCAATTACAGAATTTAAGTATGATGTAAGTAGCTCTACAACTTCTTTTTCCGGTTCTGATGCAAACTCAAATACTCTTTCCTATACTGCTGGTGCTATACAAGTATACTTAAACGGTCTTTTACTAGATCCCGCAACTGACTACACGGCAACAAATGGCACTGCAGTAGTTCTTACTGATGCTGCTGTAAGTGGTGATGATCTTCAAATTATTGCATTTAATCGTAAAATTCTGAATGCAAATACAACTATAAATACTTTTACAGGAGATTCTTCAGGAACTAGAGTTTTTACACTATCAACTGATCCTGTAAGTAAAAATAATACTCGGGTAATGATAGATGGTGTCTATCAGGCAAAATCGAGCTATTCTATTAGTGGGACAACGCTTACTTTTGGATCGGGTTCCTCAGATGCTCCTCCAGACGGTTCTGCAATCGAAGTAGAACTAGGGTTTCAACAAGCATCTATTAGTAGTACACTTGACTTCGATGATAATGCAATACTCAGAGTTGGCACCGGTAATGATCTTCAAATCTTACATGATGGTTCAGATAGCATAATTAAAGATACTGGTACTGGTGATCTACAAATTGGTGCAAGTACTCTTGATGTTAAAAATGCTGCCCTAAATGAAACAATGATAAAGGCAATTCAAGCCGGAGCTGTTGAACTTTATCATAATAACTCTAAGAAGCTGGAAACGGTTACAGGTGGTGTAACTATTACTGGTACTGTCACCGCAACAACTTTTTCTGGAGATCTATCCGGAACCATAAATACGGCTACAACGGGTACCACACAGAGTGCGAGCGATAATAGTACAAAGATTGCTACAACGGCTTACGTTGATACTGCTGTTACAAATCTCGTGGATTCCGCGCCAGGAACTTTAAATACTCTCAATGAACTGGCCGCCGCGTTAGGAGACGATGCAAACTTTTCTACGACAATTACAAACAGTCTAGCTACAAAAGTTGGTCTTACCGCTACTACCGGAGCAGCAACTATACCAGCAGGTACAACTGCACAAAGACCAGGAAGTCCTGCTGCAGGGCAGTTTCGTTACAACAGCACTCTTAGCCAGTTTGAAGGATATACAAATGCTTGGGGTGCAATCGGCGGTGGTGGCACAAATACATTTACTACAGATACTCTTACAACCTCTGGTTCAGCAACAGTTACTTTATCTCAAGCTGTAGCAAGTCCGAATGACTGTATTGTACACATTGATGGTATT
>VTLG01002421.1_pt1 | contig 32100 bp, 47 predicted proteins | sample 4694571 | NCBI WGS metagenome assembly VTLG01 (sample SAMN12604809, study PRJNA352737) | marine metagenome | biome: ENVO:00000447; feature: ENVO:00000209|ENVO:00000569|ENVO:01000036; material: ENVO:00002151; isolation source: viral sequences binned using virsorter ...
ATTGTCGGAGACCGGAACGATTGCCCCCTGGGGAGATCCCAGGGGGTTTTTTCGCGCGCGCGCGTTGCGTTATGCGTTGCGTTGCGTTTGCGGAAAACGCTGCAATTGCCGTGAAATCTGCAAGAAACCGTTGCGTTGCGCGTTGCGTTGCGTTGCGTTGCGTTGCATTGCGTTGCGTTGCGTCAAGAATGCCAAGATCGCCAACATCGCCAACATGGCCAACATCGCCAACATCGCCAACATGGCCAACATCGCCAACATGGCCAAGATGGCCAACATGGCCAAGATGGCCAACGTGGCCAAGATGGCCAACGTGGCCAACGTGGCATAGTTGGCATCCTTGGCCACCTTGAATGTGATCATCTGTGCTTATATGCGCTCACATGCGCTTATATGCGCGCATATGCGCTCATATGCGCTGCCAGTGGCGGTGGTTTGCTCGGTGGCTTGCTCGGTGTTTTGCTCGGTCGGATTTTGCCAAAACCTTGAGGGAGATCGCAATTTAAGGGGTTTTTGCTCTGGAATCTGCTCGGTGTTTTGCTCGGTCGGAGCGAATTGCCACAAAACGTGTGGCATTGCCACAAAACGTGTGGCATTGCCACAAAACGTGTGGCATTGCCACAAAACGTGTGAGGGCCTCGCATTTGCCCCCTGTTGCGACTTTCTGCAGAACGGGACCGAGGATGCCTTGCCGGCCATCGTCGATCTGGGGCCAATCCTGGCCGGGCCCCTCGGATCAACATCCGCTTATATAAGCGGAGGCGAACTTGTCGCCACAGGGTCTGGGAAAATTTCCGCGCGCCTGCGCCTATATGCGAATCTACTCTAGTCCCCAAAATTTTCAGACTCTACCGTTTCGATCAGGCGCTCCAGATACCAGCGAGCCTTGCGGAGATCCTCGACTCCGTTTTTGTAGCGCCACCGCGCTAAGTACTTCACCACGTTACCCTCGTGGTATCCAAGCCCCATTCCCTCGATTGCGTCGATGACTTCGAGGGAGCCCTGTCGGTAATGCTGAGGGTTTGTCGGGTCGACTTCGGACATTTGCTTGGACCAAAAAAGAGAGCCGGCACAGGGGCGAGAGGGACCCCTGGCCGGCATCCGGCGCGGCGCGGCTCATACCAAGTTGATTTCCAGGATCATTGGCTCCGATTGCGGAGTCGATGAGTTGTCCGTCGGGGTGACAACAACCTTCCGTACACCTGCGTTCAGGGTACTCAGACAGGTTATCGGGATGTTGGCAGCTTTGCTAGCAGCTATCGTTTCTCCGGTGTACGGATCCGTTGTCGACGATGACTCTACCGACACGCTCCCAATCGTCAAGTCCGAGCTGTCAAGTTCGACCGCTGTGCATGAAGCCAGGCTTGCTGTATCTAACCAATCGGTGAAGTCGACAACCACAATCCTAGCAGTGCATCCGAGCGATAAGCATACCTCTCCGATTCGTCTTTCTGTCGTCATCGCTACCTCTCTACCTTGATTACGTGCGGATGAATCTCGACACGAGAAACCTGCTGGTGAATTGGAACTCGGACGTACACCGCCGGATGCAACACAACGTCCGGCTCCGTACAGGAGTACGTCCAGATGGCACCGTACCCGGCGCTCTGGTCAACGTCATCGTATGTCCAGGTCAGGATCATGTGGCTTGCGTCACTATCGTGACATACCTTGTGTCTGCATCAGTCGCGGCGAATTTCAAAACACAGGTGTCTCCATCCAGGTCACTGGAGGCGAGGTCGATCTTATAGATTCCAGAACCCACTTCTGTCGCAGTATTGGAAGTTGCCGCGAATGCTGCTCCGTCGAGACTTCTTGTGGCAGTGACTGTCGCACCCGTTTTGCCGGTTACGTGATCTGAAGACGCTACCAGTAAGAAGGGGAACCCGGCCAGCGCCACGCCCTTTGCGGGTCGACCTGGCGAGTCTGCTACCAGCGTGTCGAGCTTCGTTGCGTTGGAATCGACTACCGTGTCTACCGTAGAAATCAGAGCGTCTGTCGTGGAGAACGCGGAGTCCATCTCAGCTTTAGTCGGGGCATCATAGTCCGACAAACTGAGATCGCATTGTGCGTTGACGTCTGCAGTCGAGATGTTGTTCAGCGCCGAAATTAGTCCGGGCAGATCGTCCGTCTGCAGTTCATTCGTATCAGTGACTATCGTCGCAGTCTCCGCCTTCACCGCGATAATATCAGCGGATATGTCTGTTCCTGCCGCGTTCGTAATTACTGCGGCAATGATCTGGTCTTGCTTCGCTTCAGTGGCGTCACCACCGCTACCTGACGGACCCTGTTCTAAAGCGTTGACAGTGAACCTGGACACTCCACCGTCGCTCTCGATTAGTTCATTAAACAAAGCAGTTGCAGTTCCTGGCTTCGACGCTGGGTCGTAGTCTGCCGCCAACAGATGGTCGAGGTGAATGTCCGCCAACGCTGTGTCGACCTCGGTGTTCACCTGCGCCGTCGAGATGTCGTTCAATGCAGCGAATCCCGAATCGAGTTCCGCCTTGGTCGGTGCATCGTATGCAGTTAATGCGTCTGCACATTCGCTTTGCACCTCTGCATCCCAACTGCTATTCCAAGGGATCCCAGTAAGACCAGCACCAGCAGAACCGATCTCGGCAGTGTCCAGCAAGATGGAGTCAGCGATTCCATCTACGACGTCAATTTTGCCGTTAGTCGTAGAGAATGCGGAATCCATTTCTGCTTTGGTGGGTGGATCATAATCGGATAGCGCCGAATCTGCTTCCGTGTTGATCTGCGCTTTCATCGTTGTGCTCATACCACCCAGGTCCGTCAGTCCAGCGCCTGCTGCACCAATCACTGCTGTGTCTACGAGTATGTCGTCAACGATGCCATCTACCACGTCTACCTTGCTAATAATGGAATCGATCAGAAGATCTAGTCTGCCGCCGTTTGCAAGGTCGCCCTGAATTTCATTCGAGTCTGCGAGAATCGAAGCAACGTCTGCAACTGCTAACGTGCTTCCCTCTGTCGTCTCCGGTCGATAGATTTCCACCGATCTGGTAACGGGTGCCATCCCTGTCGCGGTGATATGCAGCGCCATCTCCTCGCTGTCGTTTCCCGCAGCGAGAGTCGTATCTTCGTCAAGCAAAAGCTCATACACGCCCGGCATAGACCCGGAGCTTGTTTCGTTAACGGTAGGAGAACTCATCGCCGCTGCTGCCGCACCATTCCGACTTCGGTAAACTGTAAACGACGAAAGACCAGTCTCCCTGGTCTTCAAATCAGTTGCATCAACTGCGACGAAATACACGTAACGATCAGTTGTTCCACTCGGAATTCTCATGCGTTTATCCCTGACTCAATTGAATGCAATCCTTGCGGAACAGTTGTGCCACCTCCGCCACCGCTTGGCTCCGTCACAAATGCGTTGGTGTCGCGGTACGCGGATTGCCCCGGAAAAGTCATCCCGTTATCGCGCAAGACCGCGCCGCCGCCGGCAGTATCGTTCAAGCGAAAATCTGCGCTTGATTGGTCTTCCCAAGGATCCGCAGTAAGCTGCGTGAACTCGAACCACCCTCGCTCGTCCGCGCCGCTCGTGTAATTGGTCGTGTTGTTGTACCCGTACCCTGCAACAAGAAAATCCGACCGGTGTGCGCCGAAGAAATCAAATCCGGTGCCGTTGTTTGTCGCAACACACTGAATCAACGTTTTTGCGGACGTTTTAAACCCCGTCGTGCATCCGTCAGCGAGGCAATACTTGAGACCGGCACCGTAATTGTAGGTGTTGTCGTAAAATCCGATCGTGCAATTATACGCGATGTTCGAATCAGGAAAATCTTGTAGCTCGTGGTATCCCTCGCTGCAATCGGTCGCGACGCAATTCGTTACTTGTTGGCAATTCTCGAAACCGTAGTACGCGCCGTCTGCCAGACAGTTCACGGCGGAAATATTTTTGTACGCGACGCCGGAGGTGTCGTCGGCATCTACCACCGTGCAGGAGAATGCCGACCCTGTCACTCCGTATCCGCCCGATCGATAGAATCCCGAGGCCGTGCCGCCGCAGTCCAGTTTCAATCGCCAGATAGTGGTTTCTCGCCGCCGCGAGCCGCTGGTCTCAAACAGGTAGCCCGTGTAACCGGTTGACCCGATTCCGATCTCGGCTTGATCACTGTCGCCCCTTGTCGACCCGTAACCAGAAATCACGCCAAATCCGTTCGCGCCGCCGCTGCCGCAGCTGACCGGCCCACCGGGCGAGTTGACATCTGTCGTGGTCAGCGCGTACGCGGACGAGCCCTTTTTGATCCAAATTGTTTGGCAGTACGCCTCGTCCACCCAATAATCCGCGCCGGCCCCGCTGTCTCGGTGGAGTCCCCACGTCCCGAGAGAATCCCACGCGCCGCCCATGCGCAATTCCACATTTGTCGATGACGTGTCTAGGCTTGAGTCGCGGACGTCGTGGGTGAATCGCCACGAATTCGCCGACGTGTCCACTGAGGCAATCATGAAAAGCCCACCCCACGCGCCGCTGTCCCCGGTGCTACTAATTTGCACGCAGTTGCCTACGTCAGCGCTGCTCACTGTGAACCCTGAGAGGATTACGCTTTCTCGGTCCGCGGCTCCGGTGCCTGTCTGCGTCGCCGCGCTGACGGACACGTCGTCTGTGTTGACGTGTGGGTCGTCCTGCTGACTGCGATCGGTGCCGCTAGACTCCGCCTCTAAAGGCGACGCAAACGCGCCGCCATTTAGCGAGTTGCCGCCAACGCGAATTTCGAATACCAGACTAGTGGTGATTTTCTCGTAAGCCATGGGTTACCGCCCGTTAATTATCGCGTTGACGCCACACGCCTTGAGGTGCAAGGCGCGTTTAGGATCGGTTCCATACGTGTCTGCAATTGATTGCAAATCAGCAACCAACTCTGCGATTTCGGCCGCAGTCAAATCGCTAGCTTGGGAGAGTCCTGTTGCATTGGGAATAGCACCGTCAATCGTAGCAATGATATCCAATGCACCACTGACTTGAGCGGACTGGGTGATCCATGCCGCTTTGTCAGAGGACTGTGCGAAGGTGCCGCATGCTGGTCGAATGTGTTGCAGAGCTTCGTCTACTTTTTGTCGATCAGAGTCAGATAATTCTTCGTAAGTCGCCATGATAGTCCCTAGTTCTGCAGTTCTTCTGGAATAACGATCCGCCGCCGCCTGGGGAACAATAGTCTACGTTTTCTGTAAGTTGGAGTCGATTCATTTTCGTCCTCTGGCATGGCGTCCGGCGCTACCTCACAGAGCGGACATTCGTACCGCGTTCCGTCCCCGGCGGTGATCCAACCGCCAGTCGGGCAGGCATTTGCCGGGTGGGTGCGAGGTTCGACGATGGTAACCTTTATGTTACCGCCACCCTGCGGAGCAAGGCTCGCTACCGCTATCTCACCGCCAATCAGGCCACGCCAGTCGCGCTTGGCGGCGCACCCTGGCAGCAGCAACACTAGAAGAATACACGTAGTCCGCATTAGATTATCCCCGATGCTCCGAAATCTGGAAGTTCACGCCGTGGCCAACCAGCGACGCTGGATAACGCATAGCAGCTTCCGTCGCCTATCATTGCCGCCGCCGTCCTGGGTCGCACCCAGAACGACCCCTCTGGTTGAGAATGACGTTTGCCGCCGGAATTGAACGCACCCCAGGAGTTCTGGCAAAGCAGTAGTGGTCGCCCATGTTCCATGCAGGAAGGGTCCGCTGGGTCGTCCAGGGCACCTATGAACGTCATACAGTGCGACCATCTCCTGGCGTTGGTTCGACTCACTCCGTATTGGTCTCGGCGCGATGAGAACGCAGCATCGCTGCCAACAACGCAAGCGTAGCCGTTCGCAATCGCGTCGCGTGCTTCCTCGACTGACTCGATTGCAGTGATCTCCCGCACACGGTGCGCGGATGCGTAGGTCGAGATCGCCGGAGGTGTCATTGGCCCCCAGCGCTGGCCTCGCATTCCGTCGTAATTTTGCAGGTTAATTACACCAAATCCTGGAATGTCGTGCAGACGCCTCATAAGTAGTCCAGAGGTCTTCTGCACCGCCGTGCAGAGTCGACTTACAGATGCTCCCGAGCGAGTGTGTCCACGCATTCCGTATAGATGCTCGGATGCTAACACTCCCTGTGAGTTGTCGGGAACCGGGTCGTATCCCTCCGACTCCCCGCTCTCCTCATCGACATGTCCTGTCTCGATTTCAACAAACATCGAGATGGTTGCAGCGTTGGCGATGGAACGCGCAACGCAATCTCCTACAGTTTGCGATGGGCCTGGGAATGCGTGCGATGCATGTTTGGCAACGAACCGGTACGGGTCGGAGAGCTTCCCCTCACCCGTCCCTTCAGTGCCGAACTCGCCTGCGGCATCGGACCAGGTCTTCCAGGCCATCGCGTCGAGCAGTATGTCGTCCTGCTCCGGTTCCTGAATCACCCCCTCATTGCCATCGTCATACGCGCGGATCAACCGTTTGCGATTCAAGGAAACAAGGTCGTTCGGCCATTCGCGAAATCCGGGTAACATTAGTCGTCTCGTTGGAACAGCTTAACCAGGAGCGGAAGGAGCTTGATCAGGATTTGCAACAGGATCCCCAGAGTGACAGGGTCGATCCCATACTCGTCGTTCAGGTCGGACTCGACAATCTCCAAAAGCTCAGGGCCAGTAGCCTTCGGGTGATCGTCCATCGCATCACGGATGTGATCCCGAACTAGCCGCCGGAGTTGCCGCCTGGAGAGTTTTGCATTTTCCATGAGATTCCCCTCAGTGCTCGTGCGAGATCCCCTCGCGTTTCCTGGTCAACCTCTCGGTCCTGGAGGCCGCCCATGGCCTCCTCAAGCTCAGCGTCGATCTGCTTTCCAACCTTCGTTCCGTTGACGACCGAAGTCCCCTGGAACGCGAGCGTCAATGCTCTGCCATGCGCCGTCCGAAATTCGGACAGGGAGGAGATTAGCTCAGCCTCGGAATCCCGCTCGACGACGCCGGCGAATTGGTCGTAGAAGCTAGCCAAAGCGCGTGCTTTTTCAGGCTCCTGGGCCAGCATAGCGAAAAGAGTATTAGTCTCGAAATTTCTAGGGGGTGGCGTTTTGTCGGGACGCAGCCGGTCCCAGAGGAGAAACGCAACAACGCAAAACAATACGGCCGTCAGTTTCGATGACTGCGGCGTTGCCGAGCGAATTTGCTGGATTTTCATTCGCTATTCGGTTCGTCGAACCGAGTCCCCCACGACCCAGGCTGAGAGCAACAATACGATTTGGCTGATGTTTTCTTCGGTAAGTCCAAGAGGGTTGCCGAAATGCTGGCTAACCGCGACCAGCACGCCGCTGCATGCCACCCAGAATCTCCGTGACTCAAATAGCGAAGCGAGCTTGTTTCCCACGGCATTCTCCCTGCAAGGTGACTACAGGTACTGTAGGTCTTCAGCGCCCAGCTTCGCAAGCCGAATTTTCATCCAAAGTTCGTATCAGAAGCTCCGCAATCCATTCCGAAACCGGCGGGCAGACGGCGTTTCCAAGCGATCTTATTCTGTCCACCCTGCGGGGAACCCCATGTGAAGTTCTGCGAACTCCGGGTTGATCGGGCCACCGAGCCTCTCTGCGAGATTCTCCCCCTTTTTCCCGCCGCCTCGCTCCGAATATCTCTTTTTCCCTGGGAAACGGTAGTCCCTCGCCGTCAACGTAGGCAAATAGGTAAACGCGGTCTCGTATATGCGCGGCACCAAGATGGGCAGCAGGTACGACGTGCCATTCAACATTTGCCCCGATCTCGGCCAACTCTCCGAGTAAGGTATCCATTCCGCGAACAAGGAGCGCTGCCACGTTTTCCACGACGAATACTCGCGGTCGGAGTAGTCGTACCACGCGAACGGCTTCCCGATAGAGTCCGCTGTGTTCCCCATGAATGCCATCCATCCGACCCGCGTTGCTGATGTCAGTGCAAGGAAAGCCTGCGGTGATTATATCGACTGACCAATCTCCAGGAGGAGGAAATTCCCGGACATCCCCCATGCGAGGAACGTCAGGCCAGTGTTTCTGAAGGACTGACTGGCAAAATCGATTATCCTCAACCTGCCACACGCACTTTATAGTGCTACCGCTCGCTACCCTGGCACGCTCGAAGCCAAGCTCAAATCCACCTATCCCGGCAAACAACGAGCCCATGGTGTATTCAGTGATGCTCGCTCTCCTCAAATTGCTGTCTCACGTATTCCTCGTCCTGCGTGTCGTCCAGGTCGACCCGGATGATTACTCCAAAACGATTCCAATACCGCTTCATCAGGAATTCGGTCGTCACCTGGGAGTCGTCGTGGTAGATGATTCCAGACAACGCATCCTCCACCGCCCGCCCGAGCTTTAAAACATCAGGCTTGCCATGCGGCGCTACCGGCGCAGAGTCTTTTAGTAGGTGGGAAAATTTGCCGGTCCTGAAGTGGGACTTGGGTCGCTCCATCAGAAATATCAGCTGAAGCAATACCGGACCCTCGATCAGCTCACCGTCGTAACTGTCCATCGCCACTGACGAAACCCTGGCCTGCCAGGACTTCTGGTTGGGGTTGGCATCGACGACGCTCGCCCCCCAGCCGCCCTCGGACTTCTTGTAGGGGAACGCCTTTTTAGATCCCGCCGGCTGCGGCTTGCCAGGAACGAAGAATTGGGAAAGTGGCATCAGAGTGTTCCCGAGTTTCTCAGGTCGTCAACTGCAGACCGCTCACGCATCCAACACATCATGCAATAACCGAAGGGGGTCTGGCGGTTGACTGATCGCTTACAGCGGTTGCATGGGGCATCGGAATACTTCCGTCCGATGATCGTCATTTCAACTGCAGTCTTCCCAATACCGAGCCGGTCTGCAATCGAGTAGTCGCTCTCGTGCCGGTGGTAATGGCTTTGCCAAATCTCAATGGCAAGCTCGATATCCATAGAGCTAGTTTGCCTCGGCATCGTCTTCATCCTCCTCTTCCGAGCGGTCTTCGAGTAGCTCGTAAAGTCCATCGTCTTTGAGCAACATTGCCTCTCCCATTGATCCGATCATTCTAGCGGCATCAATAGCCGTGAATTTCCCCTCATACCGGTAGTCGTTGACCACATCCACCACACTGGCAATCGCAAGGCAGGTCTTGCTGTGTGACCACTTCCAGTAATAAGTCCGTCCGTTTTTGACGTACCCACATCCATATGTTCTTCCGATCTTGCGGAGTACGACGCATCTCCCCACATCGTCGTTAGTCATATGATTGATCCAATAGCTGCGACCACTCCTTCTGAACCCACTTCTCCTTCTCCTCACCCTCTACACCACCTGGAGCGCGAGAAGCTATCTCCTCCCTTGCCAGCAGCAACTCCCTCCCCGAAACGGTCGGGCGTTGTTCGGACTTACGCTCCTCGCGGACCCGTCGCATCTCGGCGCGGTCGCGTTCACGCTCCTCGTTCGCGTCCTGCTCTTCCATGATGCGCCGAGCGCAGTCGGCTATGTGATAGGAGAGGTATGATCGACTCTTGAATTCGGGAATGACCGCAATCTTCCCGTTGATCATGTCGGAGGCGACTTTATCTACGACTGCATGCGGCAAAGGCATGATGCGATTCAGCATCGCTTGAGTCGTCTCCAGCTTCTGCTGCTTCGTCTTGCATGCGTTATTGAACCACATCCTGATATCAGGGAAGTGGGTCCATAGATCTTGGTAGATCTGACGCGCCTGATCCTCCGTCATCGGGGAGCGGTCAAGGTTGCTTCCCCTTACGTTTTCCGCGTCCATTCGGTGAACCCTCCCTGGATTCGTAGAACTCCTCAAGGTCGTCCTCCGTGGCGCACGACCTGCATAGCCTTAGCGATTCGTGAATAAACTCGGTCTCGAACTCATCGACCAATGTGTCGCAACGCTCACACTGTATCCACCAGACCATTTTCACCCTCGCATTAGAAAGGACATTCTTCGTCAGCCACCGATGGTGGGCCTTGCTCCTTCGCTGTTTCCTGAGCAACCTGGCCGTCTGCCCTTCGCTTGCCGCCGAGCATCTGCATACGCTCTCCAACCACCCGAAGCCGGCTGCGCTTTTGACCGTCGGTTTCCCACTGGTCGTATTTCAGCCGCCCCTCGATAAGGATCGGGTCGCCCTTGTGGAGATATTCGCTGGCAACCTCTGCTGTTCGAGCCCACAGGGTCACGTCGACAAACGTCGCCTCCTCCACCCAATTCCCACTCTGGTCCTTTTTTCGGTCGTTGACCGCCATTCCGATTTCGGTCACATGGGTCCCCGTGTTCGTCTTCTTCAACTCGACCTCCCTGGTCAAGTTCCCAACAAGTACGACTCGATTAAAACTAGCCATTCCTCTCCCCTCGGTTAATAGGATAAGTCTCTCTTCCAAACAGAAACCGGCCTGCCGTGTGATCCGGCGGTCGTCCACCCAACTCTCAACCAACCCTTCCTGAACACAGCGCCCATAAATCGCGGGTCGACATCGAACGGGTTCTCCTCTCTTAGCACCGCGAGTACCTGCGGTGACGAAACAGTACCCTCCCTCTCGTAAATTTCAAGCGCAATTTCTTTCGCGCGGGAGATTAGCTCACGCCGCGACTCAGCGAGCTGATTGAGAACCTTCTCCTTTTCCTCCAGCTCATCCAGATAATACTCAGACTCAATCCTGTCTCTCTCGATTGCCGCGAACGCTTCGTTCATCACGTCCTCGCTAGTGATAGGTTTATTCACCGCAGACTGGCGAACGTCGAGCTGCGCAGCCAGGATCGACCAGTCGTCCTTCGTGTTCAATCCGTGCCCCAGATATGTGAACTTCATGTGCTTGACCGACATCTCGTCCGGGGTAACCGTAATCGAAATCCTTTTCTTCAAAATATTGAACCTCCCTTCATTTTAATTGTTGAATTGTTTTTTGAATTGTTTGTTTGTGGCGCGTCTGGCTGTCCAGTTGGTGGCGCGTTTGGGCGCTCATTTGCCGTCCTCTTTGGCTGATTGCCCTGGTAGCGATCATAGTTTAGCACTTCTATAACAGTGCCAAGTTTGTTTTTGGTTACTGAGATCTGGTGGTCCATCTCAAGTGCGCGAAGGAACCTCCTGACCCTACCGGGAGACCACCGCCACCGTTCCGACAGCCAGACGATGCCAGCACCGACCTCGCCACGACGCAAATTGACAGCGATCCCTCGTTTCATCAGGGTCGTGTCGCTGTGCTGCGCGAGCAGGATAAGGTCCACCCAAGCCTGCCCACGGGAGAATTTCTCGCTTTTCCAGAGCCAGTGATCCTCAATCGACCGGTGGACCAGGAAAAATCCCTTTTTCCGCTTAGCCATAACTGTGGACCTCCGGTTTAACAATTTCGCCAGTTTCGGAGAATTTCTGAGCGACGTCCTCGATACTAGTCCTCTGGGGACTAGGGGGTGAGATGTCGACAAGCTCCTCTGCTGACTGCATACCGAACAGGACTTGCGGGCAGTAGAGCTTGATCAGGAACATCGCAGCGCGGTATTGGAGCATCTGGTCTGGAAGCGTTCGCCACTTGCTGCCAGCTTTCTTTGTCCAGCCTTCCGCCTGCGCCATTTCCATTGAAACCGATGCTTCAACTCGATCACCAGTTGCGCGAACTTTCGCATGGGCAACTGCCTTGCGTGAATTCCCCTCGCCGGAAAGCTCGAATTGGATCGGGCCGGCGAAAGGACCCTTTTCGTTGGCCAGTGCAATTGCGAACTGGCTCTGGATTCCAGGCTTTCCCTGGATGAAATATGTCTGTTGCATCATGAGAATCGGGTCGCACCCAATCCGCCCGGCCATTTGGATTGCGACAAAGCAATCCTCTGGCTTTCCCCGGAAGGTTCCGGGGGTGAACTGAGATTTTGAAAATGCGGTTGCCATCCGCCACTGGGCGGAAATCGTCTCTTGCGTTGGTGCAGTCTGCTGGACACTAAGATCAGTCGTCATTCCTGGCTGCCTTTCTGGTTCGCAGTGTGCGAATCCCTCGTTTGTCTCGTTTGAGCGTGTAAGTGACATCATTTATCGCGGCTGATGTCGCGGAGCCGATTGCCTCTCGTATCTTGTTTGTGTTGGAGTCGATAATCTCCGCAGCATCTTTCCTCATCGATAGGCCATGTTCTCTTGCGGAATGCCAGTCGGCGGCTTCTGGAGGAAGTTGGACATGCCTGCCATCGTCCTCCGGGTAGACAGATTTGAGCATTTTGGCGACCGACTCGGATGCGTAGTCCTCCTCCCGAATCTCAGGAGGAGATTTAGTTCGGACGCACATCCAGAAATACTCAAGTCTCGGTAGCACCGCGTCGATGAAACCCTTGTTGATCCTCCTCCACCGATAAACAGGAGCATTGTCGATGATGGTAAAGAGACATCCAATCGGACATTGGCTGACAAACATCTGGGCCTGGAGTTGGATCTCGTGTTTGAGCGGAGCGCTGCCATTGTCCCACTCGCTCCTGGCAAACCCTGAAACTGACTTTAGTTCCAGCGGGCACCAGGAGAGATCGGAGAATTCGTCGGCCACTCCTGGCCACCAGGACCGCCGCTCGTCAATATCGGTCGGTTTCCGCTTCTCGAAGATTACGGCATCCAGGCTGGCACCGAGGTATTTGCGGCGGCTGTGCGACTCCATCCCGTTGCTGACCCTGCGACGCTTGCCGGATGAACGATCACCGTGGCGAATAACACGAGGCTTTCGCGTGTGCTGGACCGCCAGGTTACTGTTCAAGAACCGCTCCGCAACACGGGCCAACGCCGGTTCCAAAATCTTTCCAACCTCCAGGAAAGCACCAGTAAGTGGCCGCACAGATTCAGGGTAGACCTTCGATGTCCAGACCGAGTGGATCGTCTGGCCGGAGTATCCATGACCGAGAATTCCCGCCCACTCACTCGCTCCGATTACCTGCTTCCTCTCCGTTAACCAATCCTGCTCCGCTCTCTCCCTCCCGCTCGATGTCTGAACCTCGTGGCTCTCGTACTCGGATACCGTCATCACTTCCCCTCCTAAAGTCTATTTCCCCTCGTGCCATTGCTGCAGCAAAGGGGTAGAGCTTCACAGGCATGCTTCCATTCCCGCCAAGTGAAGCCCTTGGAGCTGGCACATCCACTGCATCGTCCTCGCACAGCGGTCTTTGACATTGTCTTCCGTAAGTGTCGTAGAACATGTCAGCAACCCCTTCCCCACTGCTGTTTCGACGCGACGCCCCGCAGGAACGCTGGCAACTACGGGGGCATCGCGGCAGGCCGCTACGTCGCGACCAACGGTAGATACTCACCTAACACACTTAAGGTAAATCCAATTCGCAAACCAGCAGACCGGAAACGCGAAAATGGAGATTACCATCTGAAGAGCCTCGTCGCTCAAGGGCTTACCCAACCCTGCAGCTCGACTTCGGACCAGCGACGGTAACTGCGGATAGTCTCTTGCATTGATCCGAAGTCAACTTCGGAGAAATCTAGAAATCGTTCCGCCTGATCAGCGCTGTGGAACACAAATGGTGCCAATCCAAACTCCCCGCCAGGGAATGTTAAAAGGATCGCAGCCACGTAGTCGACGTGCGAATTCGGATGTGGAAACTCGATGACCGATGGCGTCGGCGGTTTCCCATCTGTCTCGAATGCATCCGCTAGCCAGTACCCCATTGTTGCCTCAACTTTCTTTGGTGTTGCAGTAGCCGCTGATATGCGACTACCGATGACGTAACCCCCTCGATCCTCTCCTCCGCAGCATTTGCCCGATGCTGAGATAGTGCACAATCGTGCGAGTATATGACCCCGCATCGACAGCGGGACGTTGGTATCAGCGAGCCATCCGGCTCGATGTAATTCCAGCCCCCAGAGCCATCTGGTTCAATCGGTGTTAACGGACGATCCATGATCGAATGCCCTGATCGATTCAAATTTCTCCAGGTCTTCTCGCAATATTGAATAACGTGGAGCGCCTGAACTAGTTTTGGCGACATTGATCGCACGCAAATCCCCCGACTTTATCCACGCCCAGACTTTCGCCCGCTGGACCCCGTGGCGTTTTGCCACCTCGACTGGAGTAAATGCCTCGCTCATGTCTCCCTCCCTAATAAGTGGTTAACAAGGCTCAATTAAGTATAACTAAGTTCTACAGTATTCAGTTATGGCTGGCAACCCCACCTGTAAAAAAACCCCGCACCGAGTCGCAGCTCGGAGCGAGGATGGATCTTCCATCACCTAGGAGGAGTGATGAAATGCCAGAGCACCCTCCGCACGCCACCCGATCCATTCGCATCGGGGAGACCGGCGTCGTCCGCATCCAAGGAGGGTTCGCGGACTAGCGCACACAACAGAGACTAGCTATCTGCGTCCTTTGAGAAATCTTCCTTGTACTTGGCGGCGATCCCTGGGGCCGGAAGGCCATCTTTGATAATCTCGTCAGGTTCCGGCAGCTTTTCCGGCAGCCGTACTTCGACAAAGCACGGTAAGCAGATCGTGTTAGCGTCCCGGCCCTTTTCTGAGAATTCCTCCTCGCTCACGACCCTGACGGTATCCAGGGACCGGCTGTCCTTATCGTAGGTTGCGAGAACATACGCACCGACCGACATGTCACGTTGCTCAATTCCCATGTGGCTACCCCTCGTAGATTTGCCAAAACATGTGTCCCAGGACGACGCCTATTGTAAATGGAATTATCGGATGCTTCTTTGCTGATTCATACATGATAACAGATATGGTTGCATCGTATTCTCCATGCGAGATGACGAAAACATCCCAGGAGACAGCAATCCCAACCATCGACCAAATACCAATTCGCGTAATTGCTTCCATCATCGTCCCCACCTCCTCACCGGCGTTAGTTTTTTTCTCCCTAGCGAACCGTGTTTTTTGAAATCGATCCTTTCCGGGTCGTAAGGGGTCAGCGTAGAAGCAACAGTGCGACAGTACACCACTCGCATCACGGAGAATTTCGAGTCCCAAAAAGTCATTTTCTTGTTGCCGGATGTATCAACGTGGACCTCCTCCCCGGCCCACCAGCGCCAATCGACAATCCGAAATTCACCATCATTGTCGATTTCCCAGAAGATCATCTGGGTCCTGGTGAATGGGTCTCCGTTTTCCTGGGGCATTTCAGGATCGAAGAAAATGTTGATCTCAATGCAGTCAACGTGGTCAATGACCGGACGCGACAGCGGAATTCCACACAGCACGAGCGACAGGAATAGAACCATCAGATCGCCTCCATTGCGGATCGATATATTTCCTTGTTCCTGCCGAATTCATAACGCAACCAATACCCTCCAAGCGGTCTTGGGCCTCTGCCTTTTTCGATGTGCCAACCACCAGAACCCTCTTGGTATTCGTCCTTGTACGTTCCAAGTCGGAGGCAGTGAATGACACTCTGCTTGACAACTCCACCGCGTGAGAGGAACGCATAGCTGTGTGGAAACGCTTCCTTCCGGTGAATGTGGCCACAAGCCAATACATCCGCACGGACTTGCATCATCAACTTAAGCATGTCTGGCTTGCCTTGGCTCATTTCGCCGCCGCCGCCAAAACCATGGTGGGCATATATGACTTCCGAGTAAGTCCAATTCGATCTCTTGAACATTGTGCGAATCCAATTCGCATATCCGCCGGCGTGCGTAATTCCGCCGTGTTTCATCCTGACCATTGAAGCGAGACGCTCGATAAGGTCAGTCTCGTGTCGCTTCAGAATCGCAGTCTCATGATTACCCTGGCCAATTAGGATCAGGTTTTGGCAATACGGTTCCAGCCAGTCGGCTGCCGTGGCGACCAACGCATCAAGGTAATCGTCGGACCTGGCGTGTTCTGGCCTGAGCGATTCGCGCGATTGCCTGGGGTCGTACTTGCCCTGCATCGCGCAGAAGAAGTCGCCAACGCAAATGATTGGGCAGTCTTTTTCGACAGCCTGCCGCATATGTGACGCCAGGAGTTCCCGGTCGCAATGCGGGTTGTCCCAGTGTGCATCCGAAATGAATAGGATGTCGTGGGAGAATTTGAGTGATTGGCAATCAAAACGGAGCGTGTAGGTGTTGCGCGAATCACGCTCCACTATCCACTGTCTTTTTGACTGCTTTCCTTTTCGCTTCGCCATCGCCACCCCAGCCTTATAAGAGATTTGGAAATGTCTCTTGCGGCTACTACCGACCCGTCGTCGGTATCCAGGTGGAAGTTCGACGCACGCAGCGCGTGGTAAACCAACTCCCGGATTAGTGGCTGTGAACCCCTGTCACGTCCGTGCCTGCCCCTCCGCAGCCCGACCGCGTACAAAATACCAGCAGTTGCCTCGGCAATCCGCTGGACAGCATCCTCGCCGTGTGCCCACGACAATGCGTGCAGCATCTCGTGGATTGTTGCGTCTAATTGGTTCCTCTGGTTCCTTGTCTTCAGAATTATGATTTCACGCTTCGGGGAAATCTTACACAGTCCAGCCAACGCAACGCCACTCCATTTGAGCGACCTTGACTCACGGTAGTTCCAGTATTTTCCTGCAAGGTGTAATCTCACCGGTTGAGCTTCTCGATAGCGACTGAAAGGCGGTCAACCGAGGTATTGAGGCTCTTGATGCTGTAGTGCAACTCCGCTTGCTCTTTTTGGATGTCGCGTATCAGCCTTTGATTTTCCTTGACAGGGGCAGTGACGTCCGGCTCGGTGGGTTGGACAGCTGAGAGTCCATTAAGCGCAACCAGAGCCACCAGGGATCCCAGAACACCACCCTGGCCAATCTTGCTAGCAAGGATTCCGCCGCCGTTGGTGCTTTCTTCCGCCATGCCAAACCTCTTGATTTGGCGCGCGCCACCGACCCAGCGGAGGGCAGTGGGGGGATACCAAGCCGATGACGCGCGCGATTATTTGTAAGGAAACCAATCGTTCAATTTCCGTTGCCTTCGCTTGCACCCTCCGCACGATTTCACCCCCAACTTTCCTGTGATCTTTGCTATTGTGTCCCCCAGTCCCCTTGACTTGACTTCTATCATTTTCCCAGGATCGTCCGCAGATTCATATCTCACTCCGCAGCGACAACGCAGAGGCCAATCGGACTCCTCCATCGGTATATGCAACTTGCACTTAGTGCATTGAAATTTCATATCGCAATAACCGTCGCTGGACCAGTGCAGTAGTAGCAGGGCCTGCCGGTAAACGACAACCAGCTGAGCCACGAGTTGCACGCCAGCGACTTTTCTTCCTCGAAAAACTCCTCGCAATCAAATGTCGCGCTCGTGGTGAACGCAGACTTATACTGCACATCCGGTATGCTCAACATCGCAAACTGGACCGCAACGACCGTTTTCCCGTAGTCCGCCCCTGTTCCTGGGTACAGGCACACAGAAACCTTATCAACCTCTGTTGGATCACCCATGCTTGATTGCGCGCAGGAGGAATCCACTAGCGTCGACCATGTGCATGTGCATGCCGTTCCCGATCCACCCATCCAACCATAAAAGTAAGAAAAGCCGGCGCTCCCTGACATTGACAGTACGTATGTACCCGACACAGGATCTGAACCGGGGATAACCACCTTTAGGTTCTCAGGTGTCGTGTCGCTCGGAGAGTTAGTGCATACTCCGCACTTTGGTGTTATGGGCAATGATGCTTCGTCGCCGCAGTTGTCACAGTTATTGTCCGGGTTCGGTACTAGTCCAACCTCAAACTCAAAGTCGTCCATGTACCATGTTGAGTCAATGGTCGTGTAGTTTGATCCGCCCAATGTCCCCAATACGCCGGCGTATGATGTTTGCGATCCAGGCGTGTCATTCAGCACGGTGTAATCTGTGGTACGAAGGAGTGTCGCACCCCTTGTGTCAGAAGGCACAACCGACCCATATGTGAATGATCCTACTAAGATGTCATCGTCATTTGCCTGACCCTCGTCATCGACTCCAGTGTCGAGAACGTACAAACACATACGTATGTTTTCTTGACCGCTCTCCAGCGTCACCGTCTTCGTCTCGTAGACAGTGTCTGTTCCACACGACTGCGACAGTCCGAGGCTAAAGGTCACGGTCGTCCCAGTACTGTCATCAAATTCGCAGTACAGGTACTTGTCCTCGGAACCTCCACTTACGCCGTCCACCTCGACCCAGTTTGCAATTAGGCGATACTTATGACCCGTCTGTGCTCGCGTAACACTCGCCGCCACCCTCTGCGCGCTAGGTCCCACCGACTCTCGCATGTCCGTATAGGCTACGGTTCGCAGAACGCTGTCGTCGCCAGAAGCACTTCCGTACAGGTTGAGCTTCCCAGATTGAAGTCGCCACGTACCATCACGGTCGCACGAACCTCCACTAGCAGGAAGCACCCACTTACCCGTGTCGATGCTCGACCCGGCAAAGTCGTCCGTCATTTTGTCGCATCCGCACGGCGTGCGGCATGGTCCAAACCATCCCATATCAGCACCCCGCTTGGATGATTCGGAAATCGCTACCACTCTGCAGGAGCAGAACGTCAGCGCCTGAATTCAGCGACGAGAAAATGCTTAGCGTGTCCTGCGCTTGGACAGTAACACTGCCAAACGACTCTGCCGCATCTCCATACTTCAGTGTGCAGCTTGCCTCATTTGCTGTCGTGTTACCAATGTCCTCAGTCAGGGTGCCACTGTACAGCTTGCATTCTGTCACTGGAAACTGAATCAGACCCCACCCGGTTGCCGCCCCCGTGCGCATATAAAGTATTTGTGCCACTCCATGGTTGTCCGCTTCAAGCGACTCTAGGTCATTTGCCCAACGCAAATGTGTTTCGGCGCTGAGTGCTGATCCAGAAGACGACGTGATCTTGAACGGGGTGATGCCGGAAATCATCGCCGGACCTAGTTCTCCATCAACGATATTGTCCTGAGCGATCACAAAACCATGCCAGTGATAGCTCGCTTTCCACTCCGCATCTGTGATGTCCGCCGGACGCTTGACGGTTATCATCCACTCGAAATTAAACTTGTCGCTACTAGTCGCCTCATCTTCCTCGTCGTGCGCGAACACAACTCCGGTTATGATCGCCGGCTCATAGGCGTTGATTTGCGAGTCGGAGTCGTTTTTGACTGTCAATACGTTGCTGTTCGTTCTCCACTTCGACCGCTTGCCCGTTGCATCCTCGAAGCCGAGAACCTTGTCCGAAGCGTCAACGAACCGATTCCACTGCCTCGCGGAAGGTGCAAATTGCTCGCCAGCTTTTAGTCGTTGAGGCATCAGAGACCCAGTACGGAGAAGTCGCCAGTTTCGTATACCTGTTCCACGGCCGCAGCAACGGGAGCGTACAATCGCTTGTCTCGCCAAATCGTTGGAACTCTATGGAACCACATTAGATGATGCGGAGGGAGAGTTACGTCGGGTATGTCATTGGGGAGGTTGGTGATCACTTCAGTCGTTTCAATCACAAATTGATATCCAATCGTAACGTCACCCTCCATCGCCTGACTCCCTTGGACTCCTGTAAATAGAAGCTGTCCCGCCTTGAACGCACCGATGTCTTCCTTGTTTGTTTTGCCGATCAGCTCAGCAACTGTAATCATCCAGGTCGGATTAATTGACGCATAGGGGAGCGTTAGGTTTAGCGTTGCAGTTAGGACTGGAACCGGGACCTCAAAACCTTGCGGTTCTTTAGACTCTGGGTCCACGTCGAGCAAACCGAGCCAACTATTCACTGCGGCAACCTTCTGCTTTTTTGCGTCCTCCCATCCATACGCCGCTACAGTCTTAAGGGAGACTAACCGGAGTGAGTTCCTTCCGGTCGCATCGAACGAGAACGTCCAGCTTCCACCGTTCACCTGGGTGAGGTTGGTCTGGTTTGTCCCGTAATCGCCTGGAGATGGAGGCGTGTACTCGGCACTAACCTTAAATGCGTTTGGACCAAGTCGCTCAGAAATCGAAAGGCCCGTCAGGTTTTTGCCGTCGTAGGTGACCAGGTCCGCGTTGGCTACAGACAAGTGGTCCCTGGTCGCGGTGACTGCATCCTGCTCCGAGTCTGTCCCCAGGCAGATGAAATCAATCGTTACCTGATCGCTTCCAGTTCCTTCGCGACCGCCGGCAGATTCAAAAACTCGTATTGTCATGGTTCACCTACTGGGCAACTTTAATCCCTGCCTTCCGTTCAATTTTACGCAGAAGCTTTGTGTGTTTCTTATTCTCACTAAGTAGTCCTGCGCCCGCACCGACTCCCATCGCTGCCGCGCGGCCACTGGTCGTAGCGCCAACTTTGTTCAAATCCCACATCGCCGCCTGTGGTTTGAATCGATTGTTCATCGAGACCATGTTATTCCACAATGCCCTGTCGATCCCGCCGGTCCTTCGCATTTGTCCGGCCGCCAACATCGTCGACTTGCGCAGGTTCTCGGCGTTCACGACACGATGGACATTGAAGACCCTTTCTTCAGACAGTGCGGATTCAATCTCGCTCGCGTATAGGCCATGGACCCGCTCATTCTCTTTCTTCAAAGCACTGGCTCTCTCCTCTGCCAACTTTATGTCATCCTTCTTCGCCTTCCGCCTCTTGCCAATCGCTTGCATTTCTTCCCACGCATTGCGCCAAACGGCTTCAGTCTGGGCTTCAATGGCCCGCGTTTTCAGGTTCGTCAGACGTAACTCCTCTCGGGCTGCTTGAAGGTCATATCCACGACCCTCTGACATTGCCTGCTCCATCTCGTTGAGAACGATTGTTTTCCAGAGTTTCTTCTGCGCCTCGTTCCAATCTTTCAGAATCTGCTTCCTTGTCTCTTCGTTGGCTGCTGCCGCTGCTTCCTTTAATACGCCTTTTGCGCCAGCCATATCCCTAGCAGCACCCCCCGCGTCAGGTCCGCCGCCGCGTCCTCCCATGATTCTGCCCCAGGACGCATTAGTCCCCAACTTCCTTCGATTGGCCTTATTTCTCAGTGCAATCGTCCTAGCAGATGCACCCCCAGTGGTAGGAGGGTCTGGAAGCACCCGACCTCCGGCAACCAGAATTGTTGCGCCTCTATCCGCCGCCGCGCCGAACTCGCCTGCGGCCGCCTCGTCCCAGGCCTTGTCGGTTGTGATGAGTGCGCCGAGTCCCCCGAAAGAGGCTATCCCAGCATCCATCCGGTGCAAAATACCCTCACCTGCAGGCGCACCAGGAAGTCCTCCTGACCTTGCAGTTGCCGAGTCAAATCCCATTAACAATGCTTTTGGAATAGATACTGGAAAATGTAATAACGATTTACCAATTATTGGTGCCAGCCTTATAGTTGCCCGCAACATGGCTTCTACGAACATCTCTGCCATCCTGTCTGCAACAATAAAAAAGTGGTGCTCCAGAGTTGCAAACACCTCTTCCCAGTCCTGGGTTTCAAAGGCCAACTTGAGATCATTCGCAGCGTCTACCAAGAAGCTGAACCTTTCTTTGAATGCGGTAAACACTTCGCCCCAATCAGTGTTATCTCTGAGCAGCGTAAAGAAATCTTTTAACAGTCCAACGACGGTCTGGAACGCCGGCATGAACGCCGTTCCAGCAACTGCGGCGGTCTGTTTCATCTGAGCAACCATCCGGGTGTACTGCTGGCCAAGGCTCCCTGACATCCTCGTGGCAGCGCCAACCGCATTCAGTTGCGAGTCGCTCATTGCATCCATGATTATTTTTACGCGAGCAAGTGCCTTCTCTTGCTCGCCCGCTCCATTGGCAGTGTCCCGCATCCCCATGTTAAGCAGCTCTATGTCCAACGCCCCCTGCTTAATGTTGATACCCCACTGGTCAAGAACTTCAGGACTTCCGGCAAGTGCAGCAATAAACCTCCGCATTGCCTCTTCGTCAGTCTGTTTTGTAAATGCAGCGAAATCGTAGTTCATCCGCGTCATGGCGCGAGACATCTTCATTGATACCTTGTCGCCAAACTTGAGGCCCTTGAACAGTCCCATGAATGTCGTTTCGGTATTGGCGACCCCATGTTCAGTACGCTCCAGACCTCCGGCAACAGCCACCGCCCACGCCTTGGCAGACGCCGCGTTTTTTCTGAAGACCATATCAAGCCTGGTCATCGTGGCCTCGGCCTCTGACGCCTCTTTGATCATCAGGCCCAGGGCACTCATGCCACCAGACCGGATTGCCCCCATAGCAGCTCCAGTCCCCATCGCCACCATATTTCCAGCAGCAGACCTCGCTACACCGCCACCCCACCGGGCAACGCCTTTGCCGGCCCTCCCGAGCGTTTTCATCGCGGATGCAGCGCGGTTGGCGTCCCGCTTCATCTCGTTTAGCTCTTTGTTGACTCGATTTATTTCGCGAACAACCTCCATCGCGCCTTCGGATCGCAAGACGACTGCTGCTGCTGCAATTACGTTTTTAGAGGTTGCCATATGACTGCCTACTGAAGTCTGTCAATTTCCAAGATGATTTGCAGGTGGAGACGACTTAATGCGTGTCTGCACCACATCCATATTCGCCATCGGACGATGCCTCTTCCTGGTTCGCATCTGTGGCTCGCTGCGAACGCCCTTCTGCCAATCCAGCCTCTTCACTTCTTCACGGAAAATGCGAACAATCTTCGGCACGTTCCTTCGCAACGCCTCTTTCATGAACGGACGTTTCTGGTAGACCTTCGTGTGGTTGCGGTATATGAGACGTTCCGGTCGTGGCCGCATATCACCCTTCCGGTACGACCTGGGCTGATAGCTTTCTAGTCCACGTATGTTAACTGCGCGTTTTAAATGAACTCGACCACCACGAGCCAACGCAATTGGAACTCTCGATGTTTTATTACTGAACCGCATTGGCCCAATAATGACCTCCTTTTGCTTTTTGCGAACTTCGTACACAATTTTCTTAAGCCCAGGTCGGTGCAGCACTGTTGGCTTTTTCCCAGGTTTGGAGGTTTGCTTTTTTATTCTCGCTGCAATCCTACGGAAACGACCAGCACGCATCTGCCGGGCAGACTTCCTCTTGCCTCCCTCCTGGTTGAAAACTGCCATGATCTGCTTAATTCCAACTGGCTGCTTCTTGCGGCCCAGCATTTGTTGAGCAGTTCTCCTCACGTATGCGCCGGCAATGAAGAATATCCGATTCTCCAGCGCTTCTAGCTTGCGCTGCATCCTCCTCCGGTTCATTGTCCTTACGTCGACTTCCCAGCGGATCGTAAAGCTGCTCAACACTTTCTCGTTGAGCCTGGGCATCCGGGGGATTTCCATGCGGTAGCCGCCGTGCCGGCCACGTCGCATCTTTGCCCACTTAGCGTCGTCTTTGGCCTTGGCCTCGTACCACCTTCTACGAGACCCGTAGGCTTTGCCAGCGCGGGCAGCTGCCCTCGCAGCTGCGGCCAAGAATCTGCCCACTACCGGGAGGAACGCTGGCATGTCATTCCTCCTCGTTTACTGTCATTCGGGTTGGCGATTGGACGACGGTATTGCTCCCGTCGCCTCCAAACATACCCATAACCTTGTCAAAGTTATGTCTGGTAATGCGGGTGCCAGGAACAGAGGGCTTTGATCTCGGATTAAATTTCCAGTGAGGTAGTTTGTTCTTCGCCATTGACCATGCGTGAACGTGATAAGCGACCCACCCCGCTTGCTCCCAACTTACGTCTAACCTGGCTTGCGCCATTAAGTGAAGCTGGCGGAGCGTCATGGGGTCGGGATTGACGCCACAGATTCCTGCATAGTAGTAGACTGCGTCCCAGGCTGTTCGGTGTTCTCCTGGGTCATATCCGTCTTCGTCGTCTCCTCCGTCGCCTCTGCGGCTTGATTTTCCATGAACTCGACCATCTGCTGAATTACTTTTTCGGGAAGCGTCGTCAGCTTTCGTAACACTTCCCTTTTCCGCTTTGGGAACCACTCGATAACAGATTCCATCAGCGCAGACTCGGCTGCTTCAACAACATCGCCCTTAATAGCAGACTCGAAATCTTCCTTGCTGATGGTCCTCTGCGACTCGCAAACAACCCAAAGCATGTCGGACACGGTCATCGTGTCCATTAACGCTTCAGATACGCTGTTTGCGGAATCGAAGTCGAGAGACATAAGCTCAGACAGGTTGACGCCTGTCCTCGCCTTAATTTCCCGGATGGCCCTCACGTTTAACTCAACAATCCACTCACGACCCTCCGCATCCTTGAACGTCTGCACGTCATCCCCTTATATCGCAGGTTAAGTACGCAGCGCCGATGATCCCCTTCACCACAGTGCCCGTACCGGAATCTTGGATAGTCAACGTCACCCTTACGTCCAGTAGGTCTCCACGTACCAAACTGCTTGCGTCTACAACAAAGTCCTTGTCGCTCAAGACGAGGTTGTTGCAAGACTGGCTGGCGGTGGAGACGATGTCGCTAGACGACGTTGCGTCCAGGTCCATCTCGTGAACTTCACAATCGATTACCATGCTCACGGACGCTACTGTCGTTAACGCTCCGCAATGGAACCGGAGGACAACGTCTGCAGCATCGTCGTATTCCGCAGGCATTGATACGATTGCCCGCGCGTATTGGCTCGTGGCCGAGCCGTTGTTCTTCTGGTCGGACGTTTGGATGCTGGGAGAACCAGAGCCAAACGTGCCGGAAATCACGCCGAGATCGTCGCTGGCAGCGGTGCCAGGAAGGTTCGTCTGGAATGCATCCCAGACGCGCCACGACTCAAACGGTATCGGGTAGAGAGCCAGACTCTCCTGGGCCAGCGACGACCGCTGGAGATCAGGCTTCAGACTACCCGTATACTGAATGTCACCTCCAACGAAGAGGTTGTCGGTAGTTCGGATTGACATGCTGCCCTCAAATTATGATGTGGTTAGTCTGGCCGGCTCGATGATGTCTCCGCTCGCGTCAAACCCTGGTGCCGGAGCGAGGGTAATGTTGACCATCGCGGAGTCTGAGTTCGGCTGTTCTTCGTTGAACGACTCGATCCGCATGACCGACCGCCATCCCTTTGAACCGCTGGTGGCAATTGCCTGATCCATCAGTGCGAACAGGAAGAGCGTGTCGTTGTAGAATCCGTTCGCGAAGAGGACGTATATGGCGTCAGTTCCTTGCTTGGGTCGGAACCCAAACGAGATGCGACCGTTCTTCAGGCCAGCCACAGTCATTTCCCAATCGGAATCGCGATTGGAAACATCAGCGCTGCCGGAGTCACCCTCAAAGCTGGCGTCGACTACCCGTGGAACTAGATTCCATGTTGGGGATCCAGCAATGTCAGCGCCGTCGACCCAAGCGTTTTCGTAATAAAGCTTTCCAAGTCCACCACGATACATTTTGTCATTCCTTATTCATATTTTCGGAAGGTAAAGGTCAGTACCAGGCTGAACTGGTTTAGCTCGTTTAGCTGCTCGTAATCGATTTCGTTGTTGTCCGTGGCGACCCAAGTCGCACCGTCTGGACCAAGCTCATCGCTTGTTTCAGTTGGCTCGATGTAGTTGGCTATCTCTTCAACGAGAAGCATCATTGGGTCAATCGAAGACTTTCGTTCCGTAGCGCTGGTAACCGCGACTTTCTTGGCAACCCGGACGTGAATTGCGTATTCGCGTTCCACTGCCGCACGAGCCACAGGCGACGTTTCATACCCAGCCGGCCAGACGCTAACTGTTAGCGAGCTGTGGTCCGGTAAGCTGATGTCGTAGACATAATCTCGAACCGCCGTGAATGATTGCGAGAACGACTGGGAGTTAAGCCCAGTCACGACCGCATCGGCAATGTCGATAATGTTCGCCGCCATCAGGCAGTTCGCTTGGTATGAACTCGATACATGTGGTTGTGTTGGTCAACGAAGGAGAAGACAGGCTCCTTCCCTGGTGCCATCACCTCGAACGTGGAAGACTCCCAGGTGATCTGGTGTCCCCGAGACGGAGTCACGGTTGATCCACCAATCACCAAGTCGGACGCAACCACCAGGAAGTCCCGCATTTCGTATCGCTCGACCATGCCTTCGCTGTCGACGACATCGAAATTCGTTCGGGAAATCGCGGCAGTCAGCGTCACCGTCCCAGACCCGTCGGCGTAGGTGACGGTTTCGCCACCTACGTCGCGGATCGTGTTCAGGCCCTGTGTCATAAGCGATTTGAAAGTCATCTGAGTTAGCTAATCGCGGCCTCCGTGTCCGTGATCGCATCCGTCACGAGGATCGGAATTCCGCCAACGAATTCTGGAATCGGCGCGGGGGCACCGGTTGCATTCGTCGCAGTGCGGCCACCACGCAGAAGCTCTTGGCTTGTTCGGTTCATGACCAACAAGTTCGGTTTACGGCCGGCGGGGAACTTCGCGATAAGATCGTAGATCTTGTCGTCGGTGATAATGTTGGAACTGCCAGTTGTCTCGCAGTTAGCGATTCGACCAGCGGAGTACGCAGAACCAATCTGAAGGCCAGCCCAGGTGCATGCCGGCGTGTAGTACGCAGGGTAATGCTTGTTGCTGCCATCCAGGGCATCGATCACTGTGGTTTCACCAAGCGACATTGGGACGTCGCCCCGCATGACCAAGCTGACGTCTTCTTCGCCAACTCGCAGCGCGTAAACGGAAGTCGTATCACTTCCAGTTCCGCCGCCATCGACGACCATCGTGTCCGCCACTGCATTGAGGCCGCCATCGTCAGCCAGACCAGCAAATCCGCCAGAGTCAGCTCCAGTGCCGGAGATGATCTGCTTCTCTAGGTGGAATAGTGCTGCGGCAAGGTGCCGTTTGCCTTCGGTGGCGATAAGGTCTTGCGGACCCTTCAACCAGACGTCCGCGTTACTCTTGTCAACTCGCCAACTATAGTCGAGCACCTTAAGGGTGACCGTCACGAGGCTCGTCACGCTGTGGTCGAAATCTCGTCCGGCATTCTCAGCCCTGAAATTAACGACTGGTGACTGTGTGACTTTCACATATTTATGCGTGTCACCCTTACTGCTCATTTGCACCGGCAATCGAGAAACGAGCGGCGCGTCTTCGAGGAGGTCGCTGACCTCGGCTGAACTGATGTCGAAAGTATTTCCTACTAGATCAGCAATTGTCAGTTGATCGTCTGCCATGTCGGCTATTCCTTATTTTTAAAATTAGTAGTTGGTAGTAGTTCTTAAGCGCGGATATTGATCAGGTCACTGAAACGCTTCGACCGTGGCTTCTCTTCCGTAACGGCATCGCCGGAGGACAGAGGCTCTTCCTCGCCAAGGTCAACGCTTTCAATTTGCTGCTGGAGGTCGGTGATCTGCTGCTCTTGTGCAGCAATGCGATCTTTCAGCTCGGACACTTCCACGTCTTTTTCGACTTGGAGGTCATTGATCCTGCTTTGGTAACACTCGCCAAAGCTCTTCTCTTCGAGATACCACTTCGCACCATCAACGTCGCCAAAAGCTTCGACGTAACGGGAAAGTTCGTCGCGGGTGTTTTCAGGTTTTGCATCCAAACGGCTGTCCACAGGGATCACCTCCTTGCCTAAGTAGCGGGATAATAATTCGTGAAAACGACCCGTAATTACGTCCGGGTCAACATCCTTGCCAAAGTGTGTGTCGAGGAGTTGCGTGACGCATGCGGGAAGGTCACGAGGATCCTCTTTGCTGACAGCAAATAGACCGCCACGGGTGGCAGCCGGTTCATCAACAAAGTCCGCCGCGCGGATTTTGGAGAATCGCAGTGGCGCGAACGGGTCGGCGTCTTGCATGCATTCATCCAGGCACGTCGCAAGACTGACCCCAAACGCCTCTGGGTCCTCTTCTGCGAGGTCGAGCGTGTATGTTCCAAGGTCACCTTTAGGTGACTCGAACGCGCTGTCTGCGATGTGCAGGTCGGCGTAAACAGCACGGTCTTCGATTCGGAAGTTGGTCCACCTGCCCAGGTAGCTTCCCAGACCATCGTTGGACATGTTTGGGTGCGTGAATCTGGCTTTGACTCCACGCTTACCAGACGACTCCGCAAGGTCGACTACCTGCTGGAGAGTCTCTTCGTCTACGACCCACTCGCGGGAATCATTGAGGCCGCCAGCCTCAATAAGCTTTGCTCCCATGACGATTTTGTTGCGGCGATCAACTCCCTGGGGAGATGTGCGCTGTGTCGTTGAACGGAAATCTGACAGGTCCGGTAAAGCGTCAATCATCCTGGTCATCTCCATCGTCGTCTTGGTCATCTGGATTCTTGTTTTCGTCGACTTCCTCTGGCTCAATTTCGCCTTCGGTTTCAGGGAAGGCGGCAGCATCGACCTGCGTCGGCGTGAGACCTTTCTCACGCATGTACTCCTCTTCCTCAGCAAGCCGGTCACATACGTCGCGGAAACTCATGCCGAGCCTCTCGCGGCAAATCTGGCTACGGGTCTTAAACCTGGCCTCAACCGCCATCTGGTCAGCCTTCACCTCTTCCAGAGGACGCCACCAAGGTGTATGTGCGTGAATCCACTGCCACTTGAGGTCCGCCAAACCAAGGCCCCTGGGGAGCACCATTTCGCGATTTCTCAGGGCAATGGAGAGCCTCCAACGGAGCAGGCGGTCGAGCATCGATGCGATGTCAGCTCGCTTTGCATCACAAGACTTGACGTACTGGATGTGCGCTGCCTTTGCACCGTAGAAGGTCGAGTAGTTCTCGGAGTGATGGCTGAACGGGATGTCCAGCGCCTTCAACGCCATTTCAGTGACCAGCTGCGTGAAAGCTTGGAATTCACTGGATGGATTCTTCGACTCGATGATGTCTATCTTGTCGTCAGGACCACCGTCGAACAGGCGGACTTGGTTGCCAAGCCCGATGTCGCCACCGTCGTCGTCGTCCTTGAGCGGGCTGTCGTCGCCAAGGTACATCGCAACAGCGAACAATTGGCTGAGTTTGCTCTTTGCTAACGCGAAGTCGAACGACTCTTTCAGGTCAACCCAAGAGTTCAAACTTGGTGCCAGAGGCGAAACTCCTCGGCGTTGGTCAAACTCCTCGAAGTATCCAAGCTGGCAGACGTTCTTCGAGCGAATGTTTCTCTCATGCTCGTAAGACCCGTCAGGCTTCCGCTCGTGAATGGCAACCTCGCGAACCCGGCCGCCTCTTGACGTTCGGATTCCGTGCCGCCAGTCGTCAACTTGGGACAAGGGTATGTCCCGAGGATTGCGCACCCTGTCGGCCTCGATCCACTGGATGTGGCCACTCGACATCAGCACAGCAAAGCAGTCGCCGTCTACGGTTCGTCTCGCTTCAGCAATGCGGACCATGCGTTGAAGATTGTGACGTCCGGCAACATCGCAGTTGCCAGCCAAGCTCCAGTTCTCAAACCACGCCTCCAGCTTCCTGTCGAAGTCTGGGTTGCCGGTTTCTGCCTCAAAGCTCACTGTCGCGACATAATCGATATGCCGCCTCAATGCCCACGCTGCAGTGGCATAGTTTCGCTGCAAGTCCCTGGTGTTCGCCTGGAGCTGCTTGCGACTTGCCGGCGTTAAGGCGTAATCAGGGGACTTGATCCTGGAACTGGGAGAGGAACGCTTTTTTCCAGTGCCTGCACCGTCGTAGGAGTACAGGTAACCTTGGATGCGCTGCCAGATGCCAGCCTGTTCTTTGCTTTGGGATATCATCCGCTGCTCAGTGATCGGAATAGGGGACGCCGCCCTTCCAGGCGATCCAATTCACGACGCAGACTGCGGAGTTCCGCAAAGGCTTTTGTTCGGTCAAGAACCAAACGCTCCTCACCGATGGAAATCTCCACCACTGAGGCATTGGTTTTCAGCTTGTCTTCATATTCGTCGATGACGAACCGAAGCCAGCGAACGCGCGCTAAATTGCAATCTGCGACCATGCAGACAAGGCTACGAAGGTCGCTCCCGATTTTTAACGCACGTATTCCGAATTACGGAATAAGCTACTCGACTGGCTTGGCGCTTTTGTCGACGCGAGACTGGCCGCAGATTTTGCAGCTTGTGCGTCGCCAGACGACTTCCATCGTGCCAATCACCTTGCGAACGGTTCGCTGGTAGTTCTCACGCTCGGAAGATTTACACTTCGGGCAGAAAGTGGAAGGCTGGTGCGTCTCCACCGGAAGCTTTTGCGTCCTGGAGCCCCTCGGTCTTCCGCGTTTCTTCTTCGCCATCGTGATCGTACTCATAAAGTGAGTCGTTTCCTTCTTTTTCGCTTCGGGCGATCTTGCTCGGCGTGTTCGTCGAGAGCACAGCCGGCCATCATGGCCGCACACACACAGCCAGATATGTTATCGAAAAAGTGATTGTCGGGTCGATCCGGTCTCTGTTTCCACTCCCGTTTCTTCTGCCCCAAAGCCTCCACGTCCGCCGCCCATTCCGACCGCATCTGCTCGGCAAACATTCGGTGGCGGTTTGGTTTGTCTTTGAATAACAGCATGCAACCAGGTGCTCCGCGTGGCGCGGAAAGACGCTCGTGGACGAACGACTTCATTAGGTTCGTGTCATATAGAACCTGCCGGATGGGCATACCCTCGACCGGAAGCTGCCTCCATCCAATTCCACGCCTCTCACCAGACTTCTTCTTCGTTGCCGTAAGCGGCCTACTGGTGGCGAGGACGCCACGACCGAATGCCGGAAACCATTTCCCGCGCTGTGGGATGTCTCGGCAAACTTTACGCACGATGTCGGTGGATTCGCCCCAGTTGGCGTCAATCATCCCCAGCGTCATCCCCATCGTTTCCTTGTTGTCCTTCTTCCACTCCCTCTCTTCCAGGTCCGCGATCAAGTCTGTCAATCCAGCGTGGATAGCGCCCTCCATCCCAGCGCCGGGGTATTTTCTCGCGAGTGTGCTTCGCAGCGAGGACAACGTGAAGTACGTGGCACGCTGCTGTGGCCAAGTGCCGTAGTCGACGACGTAACTCGTGAATCGATCCTCCACGGCGAGCACAGTGAAGTAGAGTACGGTCTTCTGGATGTCGATGTGGCAAACCAGCGTGTGACATTCGGATGGTATCAGTCCTCGCTTGTGGGAGCCAATCTTCTGGCTAATCTCCTCTGGTCGCAGTAGCTGCTGGCTCGTGTCATCTCTCGCAAGAGGTTTGTTTTGGTACTCGCTGGCAAACGCATTCGGAACATACAGGTACTTATGCATCGCGGTTTGAATTGCAGATACCGTTCCCCCTTCAATTCGCTCTGGCCAGCTGACGACAGCCCCCTCGTCCATCGCATCCTGGTTGTCGAGGTAGAACTTCGTGGAGTCGGTGCCGTCACCACCAGCCTCCAGTTCATCGTCCCGCACGGTTTTGTACTCGTCCCACTTGTCAAGATTCACCGGCATTGCGGGCATCATTTGGCAAACGTCGCCCCGCCACTCTGGCTTGAGCTTCCGGCTCAGGAAGATCGATGACAAATCCCCGTCCGCAATCACCGTGCAGGTCATGAATGCACTGACCCTCGTCGTTGGTCCGGCCATGCCCAATACAGCACCGTCGATCAAGCGTTCGCGTTTCTCGCACTGCGTTTGGCTCAACGCAACCTCGTCATCCTGGGGATCGTCAAGCAAAATCCAATCTGGCCGAGTCATTGCTCCTGCAGGAGTCGTGTATACAGCTCCGCGAATCTCACCGCTGGTAATTCCCGCTGCGTGGAAGACGGCTTGTGAGGATATGGATTTTGGAACCTGTGGGAGAATGATCCTGTTCGTGGACCACGTTATGTAAGTCGGATCCCCTTTGAGAGTTTGGCTCTTTGCCTTTATCGACTTTTGCTCCAGCTTTTTGATCGGGTAGCACGCCTCCGGGAAATCTGCCGCCAGCTTCTCGTTGGCAAACAGGTCCGTCTTGATCACGTCGATCAAAACCTTCGCCTTGCTGTCGCTGACAGCTATCAGGAACAGGTACTGCCTGAATCCATACAGGGCCGCCCACTCCGCTGCAGTTATGACCAACGATGACTTACCGGATCCCCTCGGCATCGCCTGCGCTTTGTAGCCTCCCTCGGTAATTCGATCTTCCAGGTGAGAGATGAAATCGAGGTGGTCTGGAGACCATTTGAGCGTGAATCGCTCCGGGAAATAGGTCTCGGCAAACAATCGAAGCGACTTTTTGCACCGATTCCGGCGGCGGCGGTTGGCAACCTTTGGGATCGGTGCAATGTCGTTGGCCAGCCGGTAGGAGTTGCGTGAATACTCCGCAACCCGGTCAGCAGTGCTTTTGGCGTAACTGACTCGCCCAGTTTCTTCGTATCCCATCGGGGAATTGTACCTCTCTAACAAATTAGTGTGAATGTTAGAGCTATTTGTTCGAGAGGACAGCTTACTTCAGGGACTCGACGGTAGTTGACCAGATGTAACTAATTAGAACGATAAGGCGTTGCTCT
>VTLG01004195.1_pt1 | contig 32098 bp, 49 predicted proteins | sample 4694571 | NCBI WGS metagenome assembly VTLG01 (sample SAMN12604809, study PRJNA352737) | marine metagenome | biome: ENVO:00000447; feature: ENVO:00000209|ENVO:00000569|ENVO:01000036; material: ENVO:00002151; isolation source: viral sequences binned using virsorter ...
AGTTAAGGGTGAACAACAAGCAGAAAAAGATTTTGAACAGAAAAAAGATTTAATTAGATTAGAAGCAGAACTTAATCCTAAATTAAAAAAAGTATTTAGAGAAGAGATACCTGAAGTTAGAATAAATAACTATGCAGCCTCTTTACAAGACAGTGACTTGGATTTTATTGCAACTAACTCTATGGAAATTGCAGAAGATATAGTCACATTTAATGTATTTAAAGAAAAAAATCCTGACTCTGGTCCAGCTAAGAAAAATTTTAGAGGTATACTTCCTTACAAAACTGATTACAAAACAGGAGAAGTATTACCTAACTATGAGAGTATTCAAAAAGGACAAATTTTTTATAATCCTGAGGATGGTTTATTCTATGAAAGAATAAATAATGAAGGGCTAAAAACAGATTTTAAAGAACTTGATCCTTTCACATATGATTAGGAGTATAAATGGCTTTAAAAGATGGCTTTGGACTCATCCAAGAAACAGATAAAGAAAAAAATAAAAAGAAAACAATTACTAGAAACGTACGTGGTGTAGAAAGTAAAGCTACATATGATGACGAAGTAAGCGGTCTTACTGCAGCAGCAGCTGGTGTTGGTTCAGGTCTTATTAAAACTGTAGAAGGAGTCGTGTCTCTTGGAGCAGAGCTCATGGACCTTGGACTTACTGAAAACGCTGCTATGGAAGTAGAACAATTTTTTGATAAGATAAATCCACTAGAAGAGATAGCAGAACAAAGAGCTGTTGGTAAACTTACACAAGCATTAATTCAAATAGGTCTTCCTGCAGGAGCAGGCGCAAAGATTGCAACTAAACTTGCAACCAAAGCATTACAAGCAAAAAAAGCGGGTAAGTATGCAAATGTTATGAGTAAGAATGCTCAAAAAGGAATTAAAAAAGCTAAAGAATTAAATAAACTTACAGGTAAACAAAGATTTGGAGCTGTTGTTTTAGGTGGAGCAGCTGGTGAAACTTTGGTTACTGATACTGAAGAGATTGGATCTTTTGGGGATGCATTTGAATGGGGCCCTACCCAATTAGATAGAGAAGAGAGAGAAGATCCTAGAGAAGATGCTGTAAGAAAACTAATGAACAGATTTAAGTGGGGAAGTGAATCATTAATTTCTACACCTATTGTATATGGAATAGGACTTGGAGCTAAAACTTTAGCTAAACAAGGAAAAGAGTTAGCTTATAGTAGTTCTAAAATAGCTAGAGCATTAGATAAATTTGGCGCAACCTTTAGACCTAGATCCGCAAAGCCCGAGAAAGTATTCTTATCTAAGATGCAAGAGAATGCCCGTAGGATGGCTGACACTAATTTTTCTATGGAACAAGTTGCACGAATAGATAAAATTACTAACAAATATTTTCCAGCTACTAAAAAATTTTTTGATAGATCTTCTGAGAATACCAGAAAAAAATTCTTAGCTGATCTAGATAAAACTTTATTTAAAGGAGATTTAAATAAAGAAGGATTAGATAAAACTTTAAAATCAACTCTTTTAAAATCAATGAATAAAGTAGAAATGCCTATGGAAGATCGAGCTATTATCTTTAAAGGTTTGACAGATACACGTAGAAAATTTAGAGATCTACTAGAAATAACAGCTGGTGGGCCGGGAGCTAAAACAGATTTACCAGCAGGAGTGGCAATAGATCTTAGAGCTTTAATGGGAGATAGAATTAAAAATTATATTGGTAATACATATGAATTATTTCAAAACAAAGAAGTAGGTTTGTTTAATAAATTTAAACCTACTCAACAGGATAAAGATTTGGTGGCTAATATGTTTATTAGATACGCTGCTAAGAATAAAAATCCTATTAATAAAATGGAAGCAGATAATATGGTAGATGATATTTTAGATTCAGCTAGAAATATGGATCCTAAAAAAGATACATTACCTACATTTAAATATCAAAATCTAACTAAAGGTGCAGATGATGCATACAATATTAAAACATTTGCTCAAACTTTAGAGAAACAAACTGCAGGGGGAGATAAAACTTTACAAGTTATAGGTAAAGGAAGCAAAGCATTTAGAAAATTATTTGGAGAGGTAGAAGATGTAAGACATTCTATTTATGAAGGAGTTAATAGACTATCGCTTGTGGCTCGTAAAAATCAATTGTTTGATGATATATTAGATACAGATGAAAAAATGAAAGCTGCGGTAAAAGCTGACACACCTCCAGGTCAACGAGGATTCTTTCATGCAACACCTTTAGAAGCACGAAGAGCTTTTGGAGATATACCAGGCAGAGAAATTGTAAAAATAAATCCATATGTTGCTGACTATTTTAAAGATGGAACCTTAGTTAATAGACTTCATAACATGTATACAACTCGATCCATTGCTGAAGGTTTTTCTAACGTTAGTAAAATTCAAGAATTTATGAGAGGAGAAACTGGTGGAGCAATGGGTAAAACTTTTTCATGGGCTTGGAGAAATTTATTGTTAACTCCTAAAGCTGGAGCACAATACGCTAAAACAATTTTATCTATACCTACACACATAAGAAACTTTTTAAGTTCTGGTGCATTTGCATTTGGAAATGGTATGTTATTTACAAGTCCTCAATTACTTAGAGAAGCTTTAGCAAGAGCGGGAGCAACCGTTCAACTTGGAATTAGAAACCCATTATCAATGGAAAGATACAGAAGATATTTAGAACTAGGAGTTGTAAATACTAACGTTCGAATGGGAGACCTTAGAAATCTTATGAAAGATGTAAGGTTTGGTGACGGAAACATTGCAACTGATAGTGTTTTAAGACCTATGTTAAATTCTTTAGGTGCTTTAGGAAAAGGAGTTAAAAAAACAGGTAGATTTATGCAAGACGCTTACGTAGCGGAAGATGACTTTTGGAAAATTTTAAACTTTGAAGTGGAGTATGGAAGAATGTTTAAAATGAATAAGAATAAATTATTAAAGATGTCTAAAGAAGAAATGGAAGACAGAGCAGCTGAGATTGTAAGAAATACAGTGCCTAACTATGCATATGTTGGTGAGTTTGTAAGAGCTATGCGTATGTCTCCCTTTGGAAACTTCATGTCATGGCCTTCAGAAGTATTTAGAACGGGAACTGGTATTATGCAACAAGCATTAAAAGAAATAGCAGACCCTATCACTGGAAAAATTAATCCTATTACAAGTAAGAATCCTTTTAAAGCAAATGGATGGAAAAGATTAATTGGAATGACATTAACAACTGCAGCTATTCCTTATGGAGTTATCAAAGGATCACAAGCTATCTTTGGTGTAAGTAATGAAGAAGCAGATGCAGCTAACGATTTCGTAGCACCTTGGGCTAAAGATTCACAAAAAATATACTTAAGGGATCCAGAAACTAATGATTTATACTTCATGGATTACAGTAGAAACAATGTTTACGATACATTAACAAGACCTTTTCAAACTGTCTTAAGAAATATTCAAGAAGGAATTGAAGACGAAGAAGTCTTAATGAAAGGTTTTATGAGAGGAATAGCTCAAGCTATGGGTCAGACTGCTGAACCATTTATATCAGAGTCTATTTACACAGAAGCATTTATGGATATTTGGGGAAGAGGGGGAAGAACTAGAGAAGGTGTGGAATTATATTCAGAACAAACACCCACAGCAGAAAAAGTACAAAGAATTTCTATGCATTTAGGTAAAACTTTATTACCATCTGTCCAACCATTTGTAAGAACATACAAAGGAATGAGAAATATACCTGGTAAGACTGGAGAAATGTATGAAGTTTCAAAAGAACTTGCTGGTATTATGGGATGGAGATTAACTAAAGTAGAACCAGAAAAAGCTTTAGGTTTTTATATTTATGATTACCAAAGAGGTATATCAAAAGCGAGAAAAGAATTTACTGGAGGACCCGAAGGACTTTTAAAAGGTGGACCTAAAACTCCAATGGAAGTAGTAGAAAGATATTTTGTAGCTAACCGAGCTTTGTTTAATGTACAAAAAGAAATGTTAACTCATTTTATTAATGCACAGAAACTAGGAATGTCTAGATCAAAAATTAAAAAGACATTAGAAAAAAGAGGTATACCGGAATCACTTATTAATGATTTATTAAAAGGAGATTTTAAATATTTTTATCCATCAGAACAAATTCAAGAAAGATTTAAAGATATCTCTAGAGAAACTGGACAACCTAATCCTTTCTTACAATCACGAGGAATTGTTAATGCAATGAGAAACGTGTTTAAAGGATTAAGTTTATATAGAGACTTTAATATGAACTTAGAAGACTTCATGCCTAAAGCAAGTTATTATAATCAAGAATCTAAATTACCTACACCACCATTAGATACACAACCAATGCCAAAGGTAAATAACCAACAAATGGCAATGGCAAAAAACCCACAAACTAACTTGACAAGAACTGAAGAAGCCTTACTATCGCCAAGTGAAAAAATTATTGCTGGGAGGACCTAATGAATAAATCAAATGCAATACAACGAATTGATTCTCATGAAAAACTTTGCAGAATTATGCAAAAACAAACTCATGATAAGATTCTTAAATTAGAACACCAAATTAATAGAGTAGAAAGTATTCTATTAGTATCTGTAGGCGCGTTGATTACAGGTATGGCTTATGTTATATTTACATTAATCACAAAATAAATTATGCAACTTAGTAAACACTTTAAGCTTGAAGAGATGACGAAGTCGATGACAGCGACGCGAAAAAATATTGACAACTCACCAGGAGCTGGTGATATAAAAAATTTAGAAAACGTGTGCTATGAAATACTAGAACCCGTTCGTGCCCATTTTGACAGGGCAGTTACGGTGACCTCGGGCTACCGCAGCGAGGCGTTGTGTGAAGCGATCGGCAGCAAAAAAACGTCGCAGCATGCAAAGGGCCAGGCGGTTGACTTTGAAATAGCTGGTGTTCCAAATATTCAGATTGCTTACTGGCTTTCTAATAACGTAGATTTTGATCAATTGATACTTGAGTTCTACAAAAAAGACGATCCAGCAGGTGGCTGGGTACACGTCAGCTATAATGAAAAGGGTGCTAACAGAAAACAAGTGCTGACTTACGATGGAAAAACTTACGAAAATGGTTTGCCGGAAATGAAATGGAGCGGCGGAAAAGTCGTATCCTAAAATTTTAGCGCGCCTCGCGTGTATATCCTATTAAATCCATGACTTTAATTCTTCTCCTAAAACTTCTGATGCTATGTTTATTTTTTTACGGAGAGCTTTTACGATTTTTTCGTCTACGGTCTCTTCACAAATCAAATCTACATATGTTACAGATCTTTTTTGTCCAATTCTGTGTGCTCTATCTTCTGACTGTAATCTTTTTTCTAGATCGTATCCGTTAGAATAATAAACCACGGTATTTGCTGCAGTTAGAGTTATTCCATAACCACCAGTAGCTGGAGTCCCTACAATAAATCTACATTTATCATCATTTTGAAATTTTTTAATATTCTTTTGTCTTTGATCTTGAGGAGTTAACCCATAATAATCAACAATGGAGCCCGGACCATGGACCTTGATGACTTCTTTAATTATGTTTGTAATATCATATTGGTAATGAGCCCATATAATGGCTTTACCTTCTGTTTCTTCCAAGACATCCATTAATTCATCTATTCTATTATTTTTAATAGGTTGAGTCATTCCATCATCAGATGTAAAATGTCCACAGGTAATTTGATGTAATCTCATTAATTGAGTTAGTGCATTAACAGTTGTAACTTTTTTACCATTTAATGTAGCTAATGCTTCTTTCTTCATTTGATCATATACTTTAAATTGATCGGGACTCAATTTAATCTGTCTTTTCATATATATTTTGTCGGGTAAATCTAAACAATCTGATTTTAATACTCTATATGAAAAAGGATTTAATTTTTCAGATAATTCTCCTAATCTTTGAAACCCTGCAACTAATTGTATTTGTCTCCCTGCAATATTGGCGTTTTTCATAATAGCATAACGAGTTCTAAAAGCATAATAAGATTGAAAATCTAAATGCCATGGACTTAAAAATTCACATTGAGAATATAAATCTAAAGGATTTTTAGTAACAGGAGATCCAGTCATTATTCTTCTATATTTAGCCATTTCAGATAATTTAAGAATACTTTTTGTCCTTTTAGCTTTAGGATTTTTAATAGTAGTACTTTCATCAATAGCCATTAAAGTATTATGAGAAGATAGAAATTTTCTAGCAAAGTCTACACCTTTAGTAGTACTAAAAGCTTCAACATTCATAATTAAGATATGAAGTTCTTCACCTATTTTAAATAAATTACCTAATTTTCTAGATTGTTCTTTAGTAATATTAGCTTGCCATAATACGGGAACATTTTCTATATGATCCGGTAAGTGTGCTGGAATTTCATTATTATACCAAGTCCCAACTACTCCTTTTGGAGCTACAATTAAGGCACCGTTAACTTTACCTTTGTCATAAAGCATAGCCAGATTATCTATTAATACTTTTGTTTTACCTGTCCCCATTTCCATAAAATATGCATAGGTTTCCCTATTCCATGATTTTTCTAAAGCAGTCAATTGATGCTTGTAAGGTTTTGTCTTAAATCTATAATTCATTTTTACTTTCTAGTTGACAATATAGTATTGAAGACCTATATTGTCAAGCATGAAAGAAAATAGTTTACAATATGGAGACATAAGTAATAAATCGGAACCACCGATAGTTTATGTGATTCAAGAAATTCCAGGCACTAAAGAAGGTAGACCTAAAATAAATATTATGGGTGCAGCAACTTTTGGTAAATTTAAATTTTTACTACCAGAGCTTTCACAAATAATTTTTTCACCAGGTCCACTTATTTTTAAGCTTAGAAAATCATTAGCAAATTATAGACAAAAAGATTTTTTATTATTGACTGGTGATCCAGCCATAATAGGCGTCGCTTGTTCTATAGTTTCTGATATAACCAACGGCAAATACAACTTATTGAAATGGGATAAACAAGAAAGAAAATATTATTCCATAGCGATAGATTTATACGAGAAAGGAAAAATAGATGAGTAGTATTGACTTTGAAAAGGACCAACAGGAGGTCATTAAAAAAACTGACAACATACAATCTTTAGCAGATCAAGTTGAAAGATTAGAATCTTTACAACAAAGACTTGAACTACAAGAAGATAATATAAAGAACACTAAAAAAGAATTAGACCATATATCGGGAGAAGTTATTCCAACTATGATGAGTGAAATGGGTTTATCTCATTTAAAACTTATGGATGGATCTTCGGTAGATGTTAAACCAAATTATAGCGCTACTATCACTGTTGCTAACAGAGAGAAAGCGTTTAACTGGCTTCGTAATAATGGACTAGGAGATATAATCAAAAATGAGATATCCGTATCTTTTGGTCGCAACGAAGATAACAAGGCAGCTGATTATGCTGCTCTTGCACAAGAGCGTGGGTTTCAACCAACACAAAAGTTGAAGGTTGAGCCCATGACTCTTAAAGCGCTAGTCCGTGAGCGTTTAGAGGCAGGTAAAGAAATGCCAACGGAAATTTTCAACGTATTCGTTGGAAATAAAACAACAATAAAAAGGAAACAATAAACATGAACAATGTAACAACCAAAACAAATGCAGGTGCATTAGCTACGAATCTTTTCGAAGCAGATGCAAATGCTGGCTCTCAGAATATGACGCAGGAAGATCTTGCGTTACCATTTCTGAAAGTCTTAGGACAACTATCTCCTGAAGTCAATGAGAGGGATGGGAAATACGTTCAAGGTGCTAAACCTGGAATGATTCTTAATACTGTCACAAATGAAATTTATGATGGTACTAAAGGAATAGATGTCTTGCCAGTGTTCTACGAAAGAAAATACGTAGAATGGAAAGATCGAGGTGAGGGTAAAGGCGCTCCAGTAGCAATTCACAATGCCGATAGTGATATTGTGAGCACAACTACTAGAGATAAATCTTTTAAAGATCGTTTACCAAATGGTAATTATTTAGAAAATACTGCAAATCATTTTGTAGTTATTCTAGGTGATAGTCCACAGACTGCTTTGATTTCTATGAAAGCGACTCAATTAAAAATTAGTCGTAAATGGAACTCAATCATGATGGGTCTTAAACTAAATGGAAAAAACGGTATGTTTACGCCGCCAACTTATAGCCACATTTATAATCTAAAGACTGTTCAAATGTCTAATGACAAAGGAACATGGTTTGGATGGGAAGTGTCTAAGGTAGGACCAATATCAGATAAAGGTGTTTATAGTATTGCAAAAAGCTTTGCTGAAAGATTAGGCAAAGGTGAAGTGCAAGTTAAACATTCATCTGAGGAACCTAAACAGGATTCTCCATATTAATCACTAACGCAAGTTAGTTCCTAGGATTGGGCGTGGAAGCGAGAGTGGAAACGCCCAAGAAAAAGTTATGATAGAATTTAAAAATATATTTAAAGGATTAGAAAGAGCTCATGGATGCACTAAAGTAGGTCCTTCCAATAACAACGGAGAAAAGGTTAAAGGGCAATCTTTCGTAGTAAGACAACCAGTCACTGATGATCTGTGGACAAAACACTTAAATGGTACTCAAAGTCTAGGTATTATACCAATTAACGAAGATAACCAATGCATATGGGGATGTGTAGATATAGATTCCTATGCTGGGTTTGATCATAAAAAATTAATTAATAAAATAAAACAATTCAATCTACCATTAGTGGTATGTAGGTCTAAGAGCGGGGGCGCTCACGTGTTTCTGTTCTCACAGAAGCCGGTATCAGCAGAAAGAATGAGAGATAAACTTACCGAGATAAAAACACTACTAGGATATGGTGGATCAGAAGTCTTCCCAAAACAAATTCAATTAAAATCATCAGACGATACAGGAAATTTTTTAAATTTACCGTACTTTAATGGTGATGATACTACCCGATACGCATTTAAAGATGATGGTAGTGCAGCAAGTCTAAAAGAATTTTATGAAATTATTAATAATGTAAAACAGACAGATGTTGGTATTATAAAAGTAGAAAGACCACAATCAGAATTTTCTGATGGACCTCCATGTATAGAGTTAATGGCTATCAATAAAATTCCAGAGAATGGTGGACGTAATAATGCTATGTTTCATTTTTCTGTATATGCTAAAAAGAAATGGCCAGCGGAATGGAAAACAAAATTAACAATGTTTAATGCTGATGCAACAATTTCACCATTAACAGAGAACGAATTAGATGTAGTTAAAAATCAACATGCTAAAAAAGATTGGGGATATAAATGTAATGATATTCCAATGTGTAATTTATGTGATAAGAAATTATGTAGAAGTCGTAAATATGGAATAGGAGAAGAAATAGTATTTCCTTCACTAACAGATTTACAAAAGATTAAATTAGAAAAACCTTATTATTATCTAAACGTAGACGGAGAAAGATTATACTTAGAGAATGTTAAATACTTAAAACAACAAAACTTATTTCAAGAAGCATGTATGGAACAGTTGGACTTTAAACCACCAACAGTTAAACCTAAAGATTGGGACATGATAATAAACCCACTGATGAAGAATCACGAACCTGTTGAGCCACCAGAAGGTGTAACAACTAATGATCAACTACAAAATCATTTAGAAGAGTTCTGTTTAAATAGACACGTAGGAACTGAAATGAGCGATCTTAAATTAGGTGGAGTATGGACAAGTGGTGGTTATCATCATTTTGTTTATAATATGTTTTATACAAAATTTTTAATAAGACAAAGGTGGGACATTAACTATCAACGTACTGCACAAATGTTAAAAGAAGCATGTAATTGTGAAGATAAAAGAATAGGTAGAGATAGAACTTCAGTATTTGTGGTAAAACAATTTGATAAAAAAGATGAAGAGTATACTCAAAAAGAATTAAAACCGAAGGATGTATTTTGAAAACAATAGTATTAGGACCACCAGGTACTGGTAAGACTACAACTTTATTAAATAAGGTTGATGATTATTTAAAAGAAACAGATCCTGATAGAGTAGGATACTTTGCTTTTACTCAGAAAGCTGCATACGAAGCAAGAGATAGGGCAATTAAAAAATTTAATCTTACCGAAGATGATCTTCCTTATTTTAGAACTTTACACTCATTAGCATTTAGAAAACTTGGACTTAAAAAAGATCAGGTTATGCAGCCAAGACATTATAGAGATCTTGGAAAAAAATTAGGATTCCCCGTAGCATACGCAGAACATAGTCAGGATCATGGTATATTCACAAGCGATAGTGAATACTTACAAATTATTCAATTAGCTCAACTTAGAAATCTTACACCGGAACAACAGTTTGATAGACGAGAACACACCCAGGATCTGGAGAGAAATAAGTTAACCATTATACATAATGAATTGAAAAGATATAAAAAAGAATATGCTTTAATAGATTTTAACGACATGATTTTAAATTTTATAAAATCAGATCTATCTCCTAAGTTTGATGTAGTCTTTGTGGATGAAGCTCAAGACTTATCTCTTATGCAATGGGACATGACCAAAACTATATGGGATAAGGCCGAAGACACCTTTATTGCTGGAGATGATGACCAAGCTATCTTTAAATGGGCTGGTGCAGATGTAGATTCTTTTATCGCATTACAAGATCAAATGATTAATCTTCCGCTAATACAATCACATAGAATACCAATTAAAGTCCATAGGCTGGCGATGAATATAATCAATAGAGTTAGAAATAGAATAAACAAAAACTGGAAGCCTAAGGTGAATGAAGGGGGTCTACATCGTCATTTTGATGTGGATTCAATAGATATGTCTAAAGGAGAATGGTTAATACTAGGTAGAACTAAACACATGCTTAAAGAAATAGAAGATACTTTGTACCGTAAAGGTTTGTATTATGAAAATAGATATAAAAGAAGTTATGAGAAAGATATGCAAGAAGCAGCAATTGACTGGGAACATTTACGACAAGGTCAGTTATTATCTTATAAACAAATAGAAAAAATTTACAACTACATGAACGAAGATAATGTAGATAAGAAAAAATTAAAAGGAATGGTGAAGGGTTCCTTCTATGGTATTGATAAGTTGACCACGGACCATGGACTTAAAACTAACCAAGTGTGGTTTGAAGCATTTAATGATGCAGGGACTAGAAGAATTAATTATCTCAGAAAAATGAGAGCTAATGGTGAACAACTAAATAAAAAACCAAGAATAGAATTGTCTACGATTCACGCCGCTAAAGGTGGGGAATCACAAAACGTAGTTCTTTTAACTGATCTTACTAAAACTACTATGGAAGGATATGAAAAAAATCCAGATGATGAAAACAGATTGTACTATGTGGGAGCAACAAGAACAAAAGAAAACTTACATATAGTGGAACCAAAAATAGCAAACAAAGGATATATAATATGATGTGTAATTGTAGATGGTGTAAACAAAATATGAAAATAATGGGAGAACTTAGTATGGCAGTATTTTTGTCATGTTTATTAACAATAGCGTGGTTTATGTGAGTCACCCATATGCAGAAAGTAGAAAACGCGCAAGAAAAAAATGGAGACAAAGTCCTAAAGGTAAAGCATGGGATCAAGCATATCTTCAACGACCAGAAGTTAAAGCGAGAAGACATGAAGAATATATTAAACGATTAATTAAAGAAGCTATTAATGAAAGATGATATTTATAAAAAGCAGGTAGGCGGGGACCATTATAAGTCTATGGTCATTCAGCCCTCAGAATTTATTAACAAAAATAATATTCCGTTTGCAGAAGGCAACGCCATAAAATATTTGTGTAGGCACAAACAAAAAAATCAAAAAGAAGATTTATTAAAAGCAAAACATTATATTGACATGGCTATCGATAGAGACTATCCTGCCCCAGTGAAAGAAGAAATAAAAGAAAAGAAAAATTCTTGGGGTTTTGTTAAATGATACAAGCTCCCTTATTTGCACCACAGACGGAGTGGTTACCACCGGAAACATTTCCAGACTTATCTAAGTATGATGAGATTTCAATAGACTTAGAAACAAAAGATCCTGATCTTATAAAAATGGGGTCAGGTAATGTAACTAAACGAGGAGACGTAACAGGTGTAGCAGTAGCTGTTCATGATTGGTCTGGTTATTATCCAATTGCTCACGAAGGTGGTGGTAATATGGATCGTAAAAAAGTTTTAAAATGGTTTCAAGGAGTCCTTAGTACACCAGCAGTTAAAATATTTCATAACGCCATGTACGACGTATGTTGGATCAGAGCATTAGGTTTAAGTATTAACGGTAAAATTGTTGACACGATGATTGCATCGGCCTTGGTTGATGAAAATCAAATGCGTTATGACCTAAACAATTGCTCTAAAAGATATACCGGAAAAGGAAAAAATGAAACAGCTTTATATGAAGCTGCAAAGAGTTGGGGGGTTGACCCCAAGGCAGAAATGTATAAACTACCTGCCATTTATGTTGGCGCTTATGCAGAAAAAGATGCTGAGATAACTTTAGAACTGTGGCAAGAACTTAAGAAAGAAATTTTACACCAAGATATACAATCTATTTTCGAATTAGAGACAGAACTTTTCCCTTGCCTAGTCGATATGCGTTTTTTAGGAGTTCGAGTAGACGTTGAAGCAGCTCATCAATTAAAAGAAACATTATCAGCAAAAGAAAAAGAATGCCTATTAGCAGTAAAAAAAGAAACTGGAGTAGATACGCAAATATGGGCAGCGAGGTCGATAGCGCAAGTTTTTCAAAAACTGAACCTACCATATGACTCAACCGAAAAAACAAATTCTCCATCATTTACTAAAAACTTTTTACAGAATCACCCCCACCCACTGGTGAAACAAATAGCCCGCGCTCGTGAAATAAACAAGGCGCATACCACATTTATTGATACCATATTAAAGCACAATCACAAAGGAAGAATACATGCTGAAATAAACCAGCTACGAGGAGATAATGGAGGAACAGTAACTGGAAGATTCAGTTATTCAAACCCAAATTTACAGCAAATACCAGCTAGAAATAAGGAATTAGGACCTGCTATTAGGTCATTATTTATACCTGAGGAGGGCCATACATGGGGTTGTTTTGACTATTCTCAGCAAGAGCCTAGGCTGGTAGTGCATTATGCATCTTTACAGAATCTCTATGGAGTGGGCGATGTATTGGACGCTTATCGTGACGATAATGCGGACTTTCATGACATTGTCGCTGATATGGCAGAGATCCCTAGATCACAGGCCAAGACTATAAACCTTGGTCTGTTCTATGGTATGGGTAAAAATAAATTACAAGCAGAACTGGGTATATCTAAAGATAAGTCTGATGATTTATTTAAAAAGTACCATAGAAGAGTACCATTCGTTAAACAACTAATGGACAATGTAATGCAACGTGCCCAAGACTCAGGTAAGATTAGAACATTACTTGGAAGATTATGTCGTTTCCATTTGTGGGAACCTAATCAATTTGGTATTCATAAAGCCTTGACTCATGATGCAGCGCTCATGGAACACGGACCAGGGATCAAGAGAGCATACACTTACAAAGCATTGAACAAACTTATACAAGGATCAGCTGCTGACATGACTAAGAAAGCAATGTTAGAATTATATAAGGAAGGAATTATCCCACACATACAAGTTCATGATGAACTTGATATATCTGTTGATGGTAATTCAGATAAAATAAAACAGATAATGGAGGACGCAGTTTCACTTGAAGTTCCTAATAAAGTAGACTATGAATTCGGTCCCAATTGGGGTAATATAAAAGAGGAGGAAAAATGAGCAATATAAAACATCAAATAGAGCATTTTTATTTAATGCACAGAGAATACATTATTGGTGCAGTTGTTGGTTTCGTTATTGGCGCAATAATATTCTAATGAGTCATGGCCTATCTAAATGCAAACATACCTGTGACGTATGCACAGATCAGGAGAGAGTATCTCTATGATCTTAAAAAACATCATGGAGAAGTTGAAGATTGTATTATCTTTGGTGTGGCGTCTATTACAGGACGTCCTATCCTTTTTCACTGTATTATGGAAAATGGTGCTGTCTTCTATCGTCTCCCCATATCTGCGTTCATACAAAGAGGCTATAAAGCAGAAGAAGTACCTAGGATGCGACTTGATGAGTTGGAGCTATGGAACTGTTTTAGTTATTATCCTGCTATTACTTCTTTTGATATCTTAGACGGACAATCTGGAAAATACATTGGTAAAGATAAAAAATGGCATAAAGGTGCTTATTTATTTACTATTGACTGGGCACACCCAGAGAGTAATATAGTAGATACAGATCATTCTGAAATTCCGCACGAGCATAAGTGCGCACACATACTTGCTTTAAAAGATGGCAACTATGCGGCACAGCCAAACAATCGAATTATATGGAGTATCCCATCTTTTACCGTTAAAGATGAAATTCCTTTTGATTGGAAAGTACAAACAACCGAGTGGAATGTTGAGGACGATCAAAAATGGAAAACAGAAGATTCCGATAGATTCTTCTACAATGTGGAGAAAAAAGATGATTAAAAAATTATGGAAGAAATTTGTTAATTGGCTTTTTGAACAAAAGTAATGGCCCAATGTAAAAATTGTCATCACGCCTGTCATTGTGATGGAGAGCTTCATGCAGATGAGTATGGTGTTTGTGTCTGTGACAATTGTAAATGTAAGAGAACTTATACAAAAGAAAAAGATCATGGTTTGGATATGTCTTTTGAAAACGAGGTAAAATATGGTTGAAAAATTAATGACAATGTTAGTAGGAATCTTACTAGCCCTAGCTGGCTGGAGTCTATCTAGAACTTTTGAACTTTCAACTATTCAGGCAGTACATGAAGATAAAGTACATAAACTTGAAAGACAAGTTACAAAATTAGAAGATAAAATGGATAAGATGATGGACTCTGATGAAGACATTATGAAACAACATGAATTATTATTTAAAAAATTAGAACAAGGCAACACAGGATACAGTTATAACTAATGGCACATAAACCACTCACTATTTCGGACGAAGCAAAAGTACAAATGCCTATGAAGACGGTTGCCAGTCTTATAGCGCTGGTTGCCATTGGCACCTGGGCTTACTTCGGTATTATTGAGACTCAAAACAGACTTTCAACGCAAGTAGAATTAATGTCCAAAGATTTAATTGAGAATACAGAATTTAGAATCAAATGGCCGCGGGGTCAACTTGGGTCGCTTCCCGCAGATAGCGAACAATTTATGTTAATTGAGCATATGAGTGGACAAGTAGAAAAAATAGAGACAGCAATGCAGGATATGATGTCAAATACGGTCAATATTGAACGTTTACAAAAGGACGTAGAGAAGATATTATCGGACATTGAAAAATTAAAAGATAAGCAAAGAACTTTTGCTAACGGAAATGGAACACACTAATGAGTAAAAAAACACATAAGACTAAAGACGGACGCACAGCTAAAAAAGGATTGTGGTATAACATTCATCAAAAAAGAAAACGTGGAGAGAAGATGAGGAAGAAAGGCGCTAAAGGTGCTCCCACTGATCGAGCTATTAGACGTAGCCAGAGCTAATGAACGGGGCTGCTTTACGAGGATATGGAAGAGCCTATATGGCTTCTGGGGGAAAAACTCCTGCGTGGCAAAGAAAAGAAGGAAAAAATCCATCAGGCGGTCTAAATAAAAAAGGTGTTGCATCTTATAGAGCTGCTAATCCAGGATCAAAACTTAAAACAGCAGTTACAACTAAACCATCAAAATTAAAAAAAGGATCTAAAGCAGCTAACAGACGTAAGTCTTTCTGCGCAAGAATGACGGGAATGCGTAAAAGACAAAAAGCTAGTAATAACACAGGTCAAGATAGATTATCTAAATCACTAAGAAAATGGAATTGTTAAAATGGTAGAAGTAGTATTTGCATTATTAATGATAGTGGACCATGAAATCAAGGAACACTTACATATGGACACCCTCTCAAAATGTTTAAAAGGGAAACGTATCGCGGAAAGACAGTTAAAAGCTGAAAGTAGAGTGCAGTATAAATGCATTAAATCTAAGGCTAACACCGAAATATATATGGGAGAGAAAAAAATTCTTTCATTAATTCTTGAATAAAAAATCATACGCATTTTTCCTTAAAAAAAATAGGCCTAGAAACAGGGTAGCACAAGAATTAAGTGATGGACGTTATCAACAGCGTGTGATAAAAAATAAGAAAAAATATGACAGAAAAAAACACAGTAAGATTTCAAGCAGAGATAGTGAATGGGAAATGTCCGACGTGTAGTGAATATACAATGCTAGTTGGAATTACTCGAGAATTTTATAGATGTTTAACATGTGGTGGAGATCTTCAACAACATATTAATGGTAAGATAACTTATTTACCCGTATTACATCCTCCTAAGGGTACTAAACCATATGTTAAAGAGTGGTTATAGATGGGTAAAAGAGCATCCTTTGGAGCTATAACTAAACCTCTACGCGATAAACCTAGAAAACGTCCGGGTCGACACAAAAAGAACAGAAATAAACACGAGAAAAGAATGGGAAAATATCGTGGAAAAGGTAAAAAAGGACGTTGACAATTATCCCCTGATATCCTATATATACAGAAAGAAAGGAAAAGATGAGATATACATTTAAAGTTGCAGAAGATGGTAAGGAAGAAGAAGAAAAGAAAGCCATGTCATTTAAAAAACTATTAAAATCTTTAATAACACTTAATCCTAAATGGACTGGTTATATATCCTATGAGAATAAAAAGAAAAGAATGGTTTATCATAATATTCTAAATGGTAAGAGAACATGAAAGAAAAGAAACTAACTATAACAAGTAAGAATATTAGTACTAAACAATGGTCTAATTTAATTTTAGAATTAAACCTGATTAAAAAAGCATGGGAAAGATATGCAAAGATAGATATACATGCGCCAGGAATTAAAAAGATTCTTACTCAGGGGAGACGAATTAATGATTCAAAAGAAGATTGACGCAGCAGCCAACATGTGGAATAAAACCCGCAATCCTAAATATAAGGAGCGTTGGTATAAATTAATAGAGGAAGCTTATGGCAAAGACACTAATTATTTTAATACTTCTTTTCGACGGGACATTAGTAAAAGAGCCACTAGAATTTGAAAAACCTGTGACAGTTGCGGATTGTTTAATGTTTGCTGATGATCATAGAGAAGCCATTGCTATTTATAAAGATAGTGATGACAATACCAGCGGCTGGTACCTCAAAGATGGTAGAGGAACAGTACAAGGATTTATTTGTGAATGAGTTATTAATATTCTTCTTTATAATGATTCTAATCTACGGATTTATTATTTGGTTATTCCTATTATGGAATAAGGAAACTCCGCTACATACCTACTCTAAAGAGGGAAATATAAGAGTAGGCAATTGTGGTGAGAAGCCTTAGCCTCTAACACAATTTGGACACATTGTCAAATTATGTTTTCCTGAGCACAAGTAAATTTAATAAACATATTATATTTGTTAATATCCTCACGCCCTATCTCTTTCATTTTTTTAATGGATTCTTCATAACCAAACAATAAACAATCGTATTGAGTATTAAATGTTTCAGGCCATGGATAAGGTGGTAGACAAGTACCCGCTATTTGCGAGCAAATAATCATACTTAATATAAATTTCATACTTGACAAATCTCTGTTTAATCCTATATAGTCATCAGAAATAAATGAAAGGAATTATGACTGATATAACTAAATATAGAAATGTTTCGTTAACACATGAAACATATAAGACATTGATTAGTTTGTCTAAGGTTTTATTGCCCGATGCCAAATTATCAATTAGTAAAACTATTGAACAAATAGCTAATGAGAAAGCAAAAAAGTTAAATGGTAAAATTAAAGAAACAAAACGTTAAGGTCCATATCTGTCCAACTTGCAAAGGTAATGGCTTTTTAAAAGTTGGGACAGAGTTTGGAGACACAGTTCACCAATGTTGGGACTGCGATTCAGAGGGAGAATTTTATGTATATGAATCCAAAGATATTATTGACGATAATGATGCTGATAATACTTCAAATGATGATATCAAGTTGCACTAAGGTAGACTTTGAAGGATATGATCCTTCTACTTCCTTATTAAAGTGGGTAATCAATAAGGATAAAAATGCAGCCAACTGAAATTGCATATATTGCCGGACTATTTGATGGCGAAGGATGTGTGACCTGTAAGAATAAAGCTACCAAGCGTAAAGATAGAAATAATAAAGTTTATAACCAATGGTACATTAGATGTGAGTTAACAATGACTGACAAAGATACTGTTGAATGGATGCATAAAACTTTAGGCTTTGGCTGGTGTAAAGAAAAGAAATATAATAACAAACCAAAGTATAAAAAACAATGGCGTTGGGCCTGCGGATACAGAGACGCTTTAGTTTTTGCTAAACTGATGTGGCCCTATGTTCAGGTTAAACTTCATAAACTAGAACAAATTATTGACCACTACGAACCATATGATAAAAATTTATCTGAGAACGTAGTAGATCTTGCATTAGAGCGAGAGATAAGGAAACTAGAAAATGACAGATAAGAAGACACAGAGCGTAGAATACAATGTATTAACATGGGGACCATGTGTAGTTAAGATGAAAATGACTGATGATTTTCATAAGATATTAATTAAAGAATCAGAAGCTGCTAAAGATATTAAAAATTTATATCAGCATAGACTCGCTGGAATCATTCAGAAAGAATACCAAATAAAAGATAGAAAAAAGATTGTACCTTATTTAAATGACATCATTAAAATATACGATAGAATTTGGGATAAGTGGCGAAACAGTGATAAGCCAAGTAATAATAAATATTTAGTCAAAGCACTATGGGTTAACTTTCAAAGACAACATGAGTTCAATCCACCACACGATCATTCAGATGAATTATCTTTTGTTGCTTACTTAAAGATTCCTAAAGAGATTAAAGAAGAATATAAAAATTATAAGGGAAAATCTTCTGGTCCTGGTGGTATTAGTTTTATATATGGTGAAGGAAACCGGCAAGCTATCACATATCAAGCTCACTTTCCAGAAGAAAAAGATCTATTTATATTTCCTGCATGGTTAAAACATTATGTAGCGCCTTTTCAATCGAATGTTGAAAGAGTGTCTGTGTCGGGTAATATTACTAGTAATATTGAGATAAAAAATTTACAACCTACGGAGCCTAAAAATGAGTAAAGACAGAGGTCGAAAATGGGATGGAAAATCAAGGGTTTCCAACGATAAGTATCGAAAAAATTGGGACGAAATTTTTAAAAAAAGAGTAATGGAAGGTGAAGATCCTTTTGTAAAAGAACAGAATGAATTAAAAGAGTCTTATAAACAATCTAAAAGAGCTAAAAAGGAAAGAGAAGATATCCTTAAAGAAATAGAAGAACGAAACGGTTTCTAACGACCCCCAGCGACCCAGCGCCTAAATCCATCATATGGTCATCCAGCATATGGGTTGACAATCCTACAAAAACAGCTATATAAGGTGACATGAAAGCAATAAAAAACTATATACAGTTTAACGCGGGTGCGGTGTATGGAAAATTAAAAGGCTATCTAATAGTCAAACTGCGTAGAAAGGAGAAACCATGAGTAAAAAAAATAATGGTGGTTTAACTACTATCTTAGGTCGTAAAATTGATTTTAAAAATGTAAAGAATCAAGTTGCGGTTAAAGTGTTGTATGAAAAAAACCACTCTAAATTTACTTTACTAGATGATAACCGAGATATTGATAAAACACACGTAGCATTGTTAGTTGTGTCTATGAAAAAAAATGGACAGCTAATGCCTATTGTTGTTAACGAGAAACTAGAAGTGATCGAAGGACAACATAGGCTACAAGCTTGTATGGAATTAGATATTCCAGTTGCCTATATTATCAGTATTAAAGCTTCAAGTAAAGATGTTGCTATAATGAATAACTCACAAAAAGGATGGAAAAATAAAGACTTTCTTAAACATTTTAGTCATAAAAATCATTCTAATTGTGCAGAGTATCGAAAGGTCAAAAGATTCTTTGATACTTATCCATTGCCATTTGCAATTGGAGTCATGCTGTTAGCCGGATGGAACAGTTATGAGTCTGGTAGTAAAGCGGGACCAATGCCATCGTTTAGAGATGGTACGTTTAAAATCAATGATCTATTAGATGCAGAGACAAAAGCTGGACAACTTGTTAAGTTGAAGAGTATAGTTCCACATCTTGTTAAGATTAACAAGTTCTGTGTTGCATTTTTAAGAGTGTCTAGATTAGAAAATTTTTCTATCAAGACATGTTATGATCAAGTGGGTAAGAACTTTAATAAGTTCAATCATTGTAACAACCAAGAAGATTGGATTGAAGCGATGGTGACAGCGTACAATCATAAGTTAGTAACTAAGGGTAAAAAAGCCCATAAAAAAATCTCTATTAGAAAAGAGGGATTTTAAGGTAGTGGGCCTTCTGAATAAGAAGGCCCATTAAAAATTATAGTGAGTTAAATATGAAAAAAAATGAAATAGTAATAATTTGGAAAAAAAATAAATTACCATGTGAAGATTGTGAAGTTATATTTAAGGATAGGTTTAATGAAGAACATAAGGTAGAACTAAGTCGATTGATTAGAGTTTTTAATAATAATATTTGGGAAAATAAGAAGAGCGTTAAATGATGAGTGATAAAGATTTAAAGGAATACGAAGATAATATTCGCTTGGTCCAAGGTATAAAATTAAGTGATAAATATAAATATATTCAAGGAAAACAGATCACGGACCATGGATCAGGGACCAGGGTCTATGATATAGTTGGTAGTAGACTTCCAAGCGTGACTACGATATTAGGGCGTACAAAAAATCAACAATTCTTAAAAGATTGGAAGGCCAAAGTTGGAGAAGAACAAGCAGAACGAATCAAGAATCATAGTTCTAAACGGGGAACTGCCATGCACAAATTCTTGGAATCTTATATACAAGGAGTTGGGTACGATGATCTTACAGGGATCGGACAAGAGGCGCGTCCCATGGCCGACAAAATTATTGAAATTGGTCTTACGCCGGTTGAAGAGTACTACGGCTCAGAAGTTATGCTACACTATCCTGGGTTATATGCTGGGTCTACTGACTTGGTTTGTCTTCACAATGGTTTAGAAACCATTGTTGACTTTAAGCAAGCAAACCGCCCTAAAAAAGATGAATGGATTCAAGATTACTACATGCAGATAGCAGCCTATGCTATGGCCCATGACTATGTATATGGTAGCCAGATTAGGCAAGGTGTTATCATGGTGTGTACTCCTGATTTGTATTACCAAGAATTTAAAATGCAAGACTCCGATCTAAGGCATTGGAAGCATGAATGGTTGAAGAGGATGAATAAATATTACGAAATATTACGTGATGAGAAGGAGCAAGCGAACGTCATGATGAATCCTGAAGACTTCTTTAATGGGGCATAAATGTGTTTGAAATGTGGCAAAAGTATGGCCAACGACACATTCTGTATATGTATGGAAAAAGTTTTAAAAAAAAAATAAAAAAGTGCTACGAAAAAAGTGTCAATCTGTCACTTTGGCTTAGAAGTGTTGGTATACAACAATAATGATTGCCAAATTGTGGAAATAAAAAGTGTCATGTGACAGATTATAGTGTCACATTGAGAGTAACCTGTGACAGAAGTGTACAATATCTCAGATTGCCCGCGCGCGAAGCGTTTCATTTTTTGTCTTTTTTTGATTTTTTTACCATACCTATACAGAATAGAATTTTTGAGATATAAGATGGGATGCCTAAGAAGAGAAGAAAAACTGTTGCCTCATTTGGAACTCCTGAAATACCATTCCCTAAAGTTAGGGTTGAATGGATTGATTGTGTGAGTGATTCCGGCTGGGCTAATGATAAGGAGTTTGATAAGATGTCTCTAGCAAGACCTATCAACGAGGGCTGGTTATATTCTAAAGATAAAAATTCTATTAAATTATTTGCTTCCTATGACAAAGAAGATGATGGTAGCTTTACTTTTGGTGATCGGACGATGATACCGAGACAGTGGGTAAGGAAGATTCAGAAGATTTAGGAGATTCAGTTGCTTCCCCTTCAACAGTCTTCATGTTCAACAGAGGTGCATAGTCGTCTAAAATTTGCTTCATCTTTGCTTCTAGTTGTTCTTCTGTCATATCCTCTAGCTTACCTGTCTTCACTTCTTTTCGGTCTATGTATAGTCCTGCTGCCTTTCCTCTACTTATTTCAGCGTTCACAGCAGAAGAGAAAGACCCTTTCTTCAAAGCAGCCTGTTTAATTCTATCTAATTCAGAAATATGTTTTGCATAAGTCACTTGATGTTTTTGTAATCTTTCTTCTTGTAGTTTACCAACATATGCTACAACTAATGGTGAGAGTCTAGGATTCATAAGTTCTGATCCTTCTTGTCTTGATCTCTTAGGGCTATAGCCAGCTAATGCCGCTGCCTCTCCTTGTGAAACTGGTCCGTCAGGTCCACCGAATACCATAAACTCGGCAAATCTCTTTTGCATTTCTGTCAATCTTTTAGGAACTCCCATGTTGACAATTTAGGGTAACTATCCTATATTGTCAATAGTTATGACAGACAATAAAGATGATAGAGGAGCAGGTGATTTAACCATGTTGATTGATCAATATAAAAAAGAGATATGGGCATGGAAACAAAAAGAGTCTGAATGGATTAAAACTGACAACCAGCTGCAGGGCAATAAAAGAATTATTGAAGAACTAACATCTAAACTAGTTGATCAAGAGAGACAGATTCAAGAGTTGAAACACGACAACAAAACTTACAGAGAAGAAATAGAAAAAGTTCTTGCACATAAAAACAAATGAGAGTAAGAGATTTACAGGAATTTTTATCTAAATTCACCGAAGCCAAAAAGGACGGAAGTCGTCAAGGTAATGCCATGAGTGATGCTGTTATCTTTGTGGAAAGAGATGGATTCCTAGAAGAAATTAAACGTATGGAAGTCCACGAAAATAGTCAAACAATCATTGGAGCGACAAAGAATCATCAGTCGCACAGGTTAGTTTTAAAAACAAAAACAGAAAGAAAAATTATTATTCCGGATAAACTACGTGCTGACGTAGTTTAAATGAACGACAATGTTCCCTCAAAAAATGTATGGGCCCAGAGGCTAAATTTCATAAAGAAATTAAAAGAAAACTCCCCGAGTTTTCATGGATTCGAATTGAAAATATTAGCTTACTTGGTACTCCTGATCTATTGGGCTGCAATACTTCTGGGCACTTTTTCACTGTAGAATTAAAAGTTACAAAGAGTAAAAAGATTAGATTTTCTCCACATCAAATTGCGTTTCACGTGGCACATCCTACCAACACCTTCATCTTGGTAAAGGCCCTTGGTCCTTTACCCATGAAAACTTTTTCATGGTCCATGTACCGTGGTTCCAGGATCAGGGAGCTTGCTGCTTGTGGCTTGAAGCTTGACGCTTGTGCCTCTACGCTTGCCGCTTGTCGCTTGATGCTTGAGAACCTGAACTAGGTTCTGGTTTAGGTTTGCTTGTGGCTTGACGCTTGGAGCTTGAAGCTTGTTGCTTCCTTCTTTCAGCCCTGAGGGCCTTGTAGTATTTCGGGTGTTTAAACATTTTAGTGTTGGCCGTATGATATATTTTTTATTTCAGGATTCCAGCAATTTCTACAATCTTTGCATTGGTTGTCTTGCCTCGCGCTCGGACAGGTAGCGCCAGATGTGACAACGGTTGAAGTGTTGGGCCAGCTGTTGACTGGTCCCTGGTCAATCATTGGTGAAGAGAATCTAATGACCAGATTCGCAGGTGCCCTGTCGAGATGGTCCTTTATCCACGCTTCACGGGTTGGCATCCAGTGGCGCCTCGTGGGTGTTAACCTGCAGACCTCATATATTTTATTTAAATGCTCCAGGTCCTGTACATCTCCTGAATCGTGCCAGCGGAACACGTTCGACTTCTTGCTGTTGATCAGGTGAGCCATAGCCTGGACCCATTGCGGGCTTCGCACTGCTGCCAGTCTTTTGTACTGTGCCTCCTGTACCACCTTAAACACGTAACAGCCCTTGAGCGCATAACAGTCATAACAAACTGAGTCTTTAACCTTCCGCAGCTTGGACCCTGTTTTGCATTCCTTGGCCGGCAGGCCTATTGACCAGCCCGGCATTTTACTTGGTTTACTAAGACCACCTACAATGGTCCATGCTTCATCTGTTTTCATAATTTCTCCTTTATAATCCTACTATAGCTTGACGCTTGCTGCTTGTCAAGCTTGCTGCTTTTTTCTTTTTGTTATTTAGAATGATTCTAATCTGCCGCTTGCAGCTTGAAGCTTCGCGCTTGTAGCCGTTGGCCAGGAGCCATGCTGCGTGCATCTTGAGAATATTAATTCCATAACTTTCTAATTGTCTACTCACTCAAGTGTATCCTATCAAATCCTACAGGACATGTCAAGCTTGGGGCTTGCTGCTTGAAGCTTGTAGCTTTTCTAACTTTTCAATACGATCTCTCAGCTGTGCCATCCAGGTGACGTGATAGTCCTGTCTCTGGTCATGCTCTTCCAGCTCTTTATTGATCGCAATGATTTGCTTTACGCAATCTGTTAAATCTACTTTTGGCATATGTTCTCCTTTCATATTTTTGGACCAGTATAGGTTATGAATAATAATAAATCCTACTTTATGCTCATTCAGGCACGCTATACTGATCCCAGATCCATGTAGTAAAAGGGTATCCCTTGCGCATCTGCTAACACATGGATCAGGGATCAGTTGTTGTCCTGTGCAGGCGGGGCTTTCGACAAGCGCTTTCCAATCGCCCATCCAGTCCTGGATCGCGACCTGTACTATAGTGGGTCAATTCCCACAGCTACAACATCTGATCCCAGATCACAGGAGGCGGTTGTTCTAAGCAACGCGCTAACTAGTCTTGTCACCTGTGATCAGGGATCAGGAGAAGCAGTCGGTTGGTTTCCCACGATCCCCTTGCATTCCTGATCCCAGACCCAACAGACTGCGTTTATACCTCTAGGGTGCATCGTCCCCTTGATATCAAAGGTTGTTAGGTCAGGGATCAGTTCTGGCTCATGACACGAAGACGTGCATTGCAGGTGTGACGTACCACAACCAGAAGTTGTCCCAGCTTAATTAGAAAGAGGTAAATCTAAATAATTAAGTTATTCCTATATAATCCTATTGACAAGTAATGTCAAGTGTTATATAAAATAAAAATATGACAGATAAAGAAATGATTAAATATTTAAGAAAGCAATCTAAAATGTGGGAAAAAAACTACGGAGTGATTGGTAATAAATATTTGAAACTTTATGCAAAATATAATAAACTCAAAAATAGAAAGAGAGGATAAAATGAGTAGAATAAGACTAAACCAAGAGTATCGAAATAAGATTGCTAACAGAATGAGAGTTCATTTAGAGCAAGAGGATACTGTTGAAAAAAAAGAGTATGACAGTTTGAAAGCAGATCAAATTGACATAAACGACAATGCGTGGAACTTGGCACATAAAATAGTTAGACGAGCATATCCTGAGGAAGATGTTAAACTTGCACGATATCTTCAAGACAAATATCAAAATGTAAATACAATTGCACCTGATAGTTGTTTCCATTTTCATTATATAGGAATGGTTGAAGATAGAGATTATGACAACAATCCTATAATGAAAGAAAAGGCAATCGAGAAACATTTTGATTTTAGATTAAATGGTAGTATCGAGGGCGATAGCGATAGTTATTCAAGCGATAAAAATTATGGCTATGCTCTTTATCGAGACGAGATAAATGCCCAAGAGGGTTGCAACGCAGATATAAATATCGAGCAAGAAAATAATAAAAGCAATCCACATTTAACTAAATTCCAAGACGCAAATAATAAATATCTTAGAGCTGATGACGACGATCAAGGATATGGGAAAGAGTGGAACGATAAATATAAACTTGATTTAATTGGTCGAGAGTATTGTCGAGACAGATCGATTGCATGTTCTAAGGAGGAGTTTATGATGTTGGAAGATTGGAAAGCTCAAAAAGGTAAATTTGTTATATCTCACAACAAATGGATTAAATCTATTTTAAACCAAATGAAAGAAATTAAAATTGGTTTAAAGGGATATAAATATCTTGATGAGGCGATTGAGCTTTGTACTGAACTTGGATTAAATGTTCAAGAGGCAGAAATCATAAGAACTAACTCAACGGGTTTAACAATCTACAATCCAAAAAATCTAGCTGATAGAATAAAAGGAATGAAGAACAAGAAAGCACAAACGAGAGAGGAAAAAATAGCCGCTAGAATGTTGTACGAGCAACAAAATGAAAGTGTAAATTAACACTTGACAATGGGATAATTCTATTATAGGATTATCCCATTAACAGAAAGAGGAAAGATGACAAAACAAAACATAAAATACTTTAGTTGGTATGCTAAATCACGACAAGCATTCATAAGTTGTCGTGGAGTTGATGAACACGAGTATTACGATCAATGGAGTGGAAAGTTTAAAACTTTCGTATCAAGACAATGGACAGATTTAAAAGGTTTTCCATGTTATAACTTTTGGGACTTGGACGCAGAACACCCAAGAACTGCGGTTAATTATTCTGTGAGGAAAGCATGACACAATTAGATGATAGTCACGATTTATTACACGCACAAAATAAAGATAGAATATATCAACACAATAAAATCTTGGACAAGTTAGAACAAAGAATATCTAAACTTGAAAAGGTTTTAGAAAGCCATGCTAAATGCATTGGGGAATTGAGGAGTAAAGATGAGTGATTATAATTGGTGTCACAATCCTAATTGCCATAAGGTTGAAACACAATCGAGGGTGCGTGGCTCAGGTCCTAATAAAGTACTAAGAACTAGAAAGATCAAAGTACATAATCCTAATATTCCCCATGTTTACGATTACTTTTGCAATCAAAACTGTTTGTTTGGTTTTATAAGTCATTACTTAAATGAAATGGTAAATATAAATCCTGTTAAAAAGCCGAGCGAAACACCGATTAAGATTACAACACATACTTTTGACATGGGTTATCGTCAAGGTCAAACATATAAAAGAATAACACCTATTGACAATGATTGATCTATCCTATATGATCCCTGATATGAATAATATGAAAGTAAAACAATCAGTAGAATACAATGGCAAGAGATATACTCTACCATTTTTAGTAGCTAAGGAATCTCTATCTACTGAAGAAGACACAGTAAGAAATAGATTTGGTGGCGAGTCGTGTACATTGCCAGCATTTGCTATTGCTGTGTATGATGTAATCATTGGCTCTGAAATGTTAGGTGATTATAAAACAGTAAGACAAGGTTTAGATTGGTTTAGTAGAAATTTTACTAAACAATACATGGTCTTGCTAGACTGAGTCATCAACCACAGGTTGTGGCGCTAACGCGCCACGCCTTATTTATCTAATAGAGATACTAAACCCAATCCGAATAAACTTCGAAACATATAAAGCGATTCCCCTTTAAATAAAAAGGGGTCCCACTACTCTGGGTTGTATTGCTTGATTTAGAGAGTTAATGGTGGTAAAAAACTTCGTGAACACTTAAAAGGTGCAAAAAATTTTAAAAATTTTTTATGAATTTGAATGATATAGATATAAGAAAGCTCCCTGCCGACGTTAGAAAAGAACTTCTTCAATTACAAGTAATGATGGCGGAGAAAAAAATTAAAAATCGTGCTAAAGACGATTTTATGGCCTTCGTCAAAGCTGTGTGGCCCGAGTTCATTGAAGGACCGCACCATAGAGTGGTTGCTAAAAAGTTCAATGACCTAGCAAAAGGTAAAATTACCCGACTTATAATCAACATGCCACCAAGACATACAAAATCTGAGTTTGCATCTTTCTTGCTACCAGCGTGGATGGTGGGCCGTACTCCAAAATTAAAGATTATTCAAGCAACTCACACCGGAGAACTTGCAATTAGGTTTGGTCGTAAAGCTAAAACACTAATTGATAGTGCTGAATATGCAAAAATTTTTGATACAAGACTTAGAGAAGACTCTCAAGCTGCTGGACGTTGGGAAACTGCGCAAGGTGGAGAGTACTTTGCTGCTGGTGTTGGCGGAGCCATAACAGGTAGAGGTGCTGATCTACTAATTATTGACGATCCACACTCTGAGCAAGATGCACTTTCACCAACTGCTATGGAAAATGCGTACGAATGGTACACATCAGGTCCACGTCAGCGTTTACAACCAGGCGCAAAAATAGTTTTAGTAATGACTAGATGGAGTAAAAAAGATTTAACAGGAATTTTACTAAATAATCAAAAAGAAATTAAAGGAGATCAATGGGAAGTGGTTGAATTTCCAGCGATCATGGACCACGGAGAGAAAAAAGAACCTGTTTGGCCACAATATTGGAATTTAGAAGAATTAGAAAAGGTAAAAGCAACATTACCCGTTGGAAAATGGAATGCACAGTGGATGCAACGTCCAACTTCTGAAGAAGGAGCCATTTTAAAACGAGAATGGTGGACCAAATGGGATAAAGACTACTTACCGACGTGTAATTACGTTATTATGTCGATGGATACCGCATTTTTGAAAAAAGAGACTGCTGATTTTAGTGCAATAACGACTTGGGGTGTATTTTACCCAAATGAAGACTCAAAACCAAATTTAATTTTGCTAGATGCGATCAAAGAGCGTTATGAGTTTCCAGAATTACGTAGAGTTGCTCTTGAGCAGTATAAATATTGGAATCCGGACATGGTTATCGTCGAACAAAAGGCATCTGGAACTCCATTGACCCATGAGCTTAGACAGATGGATATTCCAGTTATGACCTTTACACCAAGCCGTGGTAATGATAAACATGTTAGAGTAAATTCATGCGCACCGTTATTTGAGGCAGGAATAATTTGGGCCCCTGATAGAAAGTTCGCAGAAGAAGTCATTGAGGAATGCGCGTCATTTCCTTTTGGCGATCATGATGATTTAGTCGATTCTACCACTATGGCCATCATGCGATTCAGGCAGGGCGGTTTCTTACCCCATCCAGAAGATTATGAAATAGAAAAAACTGAAGCTAAGAAGAAGGAGTATTATTAATGTCAAAATTATCAGGAATATTTTCACTTAGAAATTTTGTTAAAAAACAACTTATGGAAACCAATAAATCCGGTATTATAAAATTTCCTGATAAAGGTAAAGTTGATTTTGGTGAAATGATGATTAGAGAAGAACTTTTTCTAAGAGGTATTGATCCAACTTTAATTAAAGATGAAAAAGTATTAGAAGGTATTTTAAACACACCAATTGTAAAACCAAAAGTAGCACCTAAAAAACCTGGTGAAGTTATTGAAGTAGACTTTGATAAAGGTAGATGGAAAGATACGGAACCAGAAAAATTTTTCTACGGAGGTTTTGTAGAACAACCAGAATTAGGACAAACAGCACATGGTAGTGAAGCTCTAGCAAGTAGAACAAGATTAGCAGCACCTGGTTCTACATCAACGACATCAACAGGATTAAATTATTTACTAGCTGAAGATAATGACAACCAAAGAGTACCGTTTTCAAAAGGTAAAATAGTTAAAGGCGGAAATTGGTTGCTAAAAACTTTAAGCGGTACTCGTGAAGCAATAAAAAATAGTAAAGACTATTCTCCAGAGCAGATAAAACTTTTCCTTAATCAAATTGATAATCAAATTAAAAGTCTTGAAGCTGGAGGCCCGATTCCAGATGAAGTTATTCAAACGATTAGAAAAGACCCTAAATTTAAAAGTGTATGGCAAAATCAAAAAAGCTCAGACCCTGATTTAAGAGAAATGGAAGAAGTACTTTTAGAATATGGACAAAAACATGCTGAAGGCGGAATAACAAGAGTACCGTTTTCAAAAGGTAAAGGTGTAGATTTATTACGAAGAGGATTTTTAAAAACTGCTGGCGCAATTGGTGCAGGTATTGGTGCACTTAAAACAGGATTATTAGGATTTGGTAAACAGGCTGCTCCGGTTGTAGAAAAAACAGTAGAAACTGTACAAGAAACACCTCAATATTTTTTTGATCTTGTATCTAAAATAAAAATGTTTGGTAAACAATCAAAAGTAGGACCACAAGAAAGAGTAAATGAATTTTCTTACACTGGTAAGAATGGTGATGAATATACATTAACTGAAGATATTGTAACTGGTGATGCACGAATTGTAAAAGATAAAATTGGTGGAGTTAGAGTTAGTGAAGATGAGATGGTTGATGGTATCGCAGATAGATCAGTCATGGAATATAAATCTGGTAAAGGTATGGCTGATGAGACTACTGGAAAAAAAACACCAGTAGATGAGTATGATGAATACAAAGTAGAATTTGATCAAGACGGAACAGAAGCAGGCGCCGATATTATTGATGAGTCTGTTCAAAAAGAAATTATAGAAGAAGTTTCTGAAAAAATAACTAAAAAAGCAGACGGTGGTAGAGCAGGTTATGTTCTTGGTGGAAAAGTTGGTATAGCAATTTTAAATCTTTTAAAAGATAAGAAAAAAGTTAAAGCAGCTTACGATAATATTTTTCCAACAGGAGATTATAAATACGATGCCGAAATGGTTGCAGAATCATTGGTAGAAAATAATCCAAAAGTTTTTGGAAATAGACTTTATGAAGATTTAACTGATCGTGAAAGAATGGAAGTATACGGAGCTGCGTTAGGAGAAGCTTCTACAAATTTTGCTAAACAACTTAAAATGAAAAGAGCTATGGATAAAGCTTCTAGACCAACTAAGACTTTAAAAGGCATTGAAGAAACTGGAACTATAGATATTTCTGATGATGCAGTTGCTGAAGAGTTTGCAACATTTATGAAAGAAACAGATCCTGTAGGACATGCTAAAATTCAAAAAGTTGTAGATGATGCCAACCAACAACTTGAACTTAAAAGATTTAAAACTAAAGGTCGTAAGAAAAATGCATCAGGCGGTCTTGCTAACATGTTAGGCGAATAATGCACGTTAAAGACTATTCACAGATGATAGGATGGCTCACTCGTGATAAAACGACTGACGTTCCAGGATCCATGGCCCATGAAGCACGGATCATGGACCAAGCAGCTTTATCCGATGACGTAGTACCAGGTCCCCTTAAAGATGAAATGTTAGGTAAGTTCGATCCTTCTCAAGAAACATACGAAGAGTATTTACAAAGAATAAATTTAGAAAGACCGTTTAACATGAATCAAGGTGGACGGATCGGGTTTAGTGAAGGACTAACAGTAAAACAACAACAAAAAATTGTAGAAGCTTTTCCAGATATAGAGTTTAATTTTAAAAAATATCCTAAATTTGGTGTTCTAAAATATCCCAAAAATAGATTTGGTCGAAGAGATGATAGGGTGACTAATAAAGATTGGACCAAAGTAGATCGATTTAAGAAAAAAGGTTATACTTTAGAAATGGGTAAAGGAAAAAATACTAGAGGCCAACCATATCAAAAAGAAGGTAAAAGATTATCTATTGAAGATCAAAATAAAATAAAAGCTAAATTTGATTTGCCAGAAGGTGTAAAAGAATGGGATTTTTCTAAACCCGATCAAAAATATGGTTTTAAACCAGACACACCAGCAAAGAAAAAGCTTGCGCTTAGAATGGCAAGAACAGTTGCTGATAAAAAACCATGGACGTTAGCTGCTGACTTTGGCGGAGCTAAAGGCTGGATGTTAGCTCAAATGGAAAGAGTCTTGAAAAATGAAAAGAAAGCTCCTCAAACAAGACCAGGTGTAAAAAAATTTACTTACACACCTATTTATAAAGAAATAAATGGTGCTGATAGAATTATAGGTTTTAAAGACAATACTAAAGCGGGTGGTGGTAAAACTTATTATGGTACAAAAAAACACACTAAAAAAGGTGCCGGTGATTGGGCTAAACATGGAGATTGGAAATTAAATAATAAATTAATTGATATATCTCAAAGATCTGGAAATGCTCCAAACGATGTTATTATGGGTCTATTAAAAGACAGAGGTTTTAAAAATTTAGACGGTAAATTAAAATTAAATCATTTAATACATTTTCTTTCAGGTACCGAAGGAACATC